>TARA_R110002126_G_scaffold30602_1_pt1 | contig 89236 bp, 74 predicted proteins | sample TARA_R110002126 | Tara Oceans TARA_R110002126 (sample SAMEA4397536) | marine metagenome | biome: Polar Biome; feature: [DCM] deep chlorophyll maximum layer (ENVO:01000326); material: water (ENVO:00002006), including particulate matter (ENVO:01000060) such as... | depth 30 m
AATAATAATCAATTATTAGTACTTACGGATATACAGTTAAATAATATCAGAATTTATTCGAAACTAAGGCTAGAGAAAATTTGAAAAAAGAATTGGAATTACTTTAGGTTGAAATAAAGTAGTAGCAAAACAATATAAATTGCCAAGTAAAAACGATAAAAATTACGTTGTTTTAAATACTCTTTGTTTTTAGGATATAAATTACCAATAAGTCCTTTTGTTTCTTTAATAAACAAGGGTTTTATGTTTATGGTCCAGTGTTCTGTTTGATATACAATTTTTCTAAATTTACTTCGATAATAAGTCATTGGTAAGCCCCAAATGACAAGTAAAATCAACAAAATATTTTCTTTAATAAAATCCATCATTTTTTAGGAAACCAAGGGATAAAAGCATTCGTTTTTTCAATATAATCTTTGTATTGAGGTTTGGTGTTTTTTAACGTTCTTTCTAGCATAGCAACTCCAGAAACTTTAATAATCAGTAAAGTCATAATAATTGCTCCAATTATTTGCCAATAACCACCTGCTGCAATGCTAAATAAAGCATAAGCCCACCAAACTGAAGCGTCACCAAAATAGTTAGGATGCCTTGTGTATTTCCAATAACCAGTATTTAAAACGTTCCCTTTGTTTTCTGGGTTTTTCTTAAATTGATACAATTGATAATCGCCACCTGCTTCAAAGCAAAAACCAATAATCCAAACTAAAATTGCAATATAATCTAGCCAAATTAAATCCCCAGAAGAAGCATTTAAATGAACGCCTAAATAAGGTAAAGAAACCAATAAAATCAACCCACCTTGCAATAGGAAAACTTGAAAATAAGAAAACCACCAATAACGTTCTGCACCATAATCTTTCCTGAATTGTTGATACCTATAATCCTCTCCTTTTCCAATATTTCTGATGGCCAAATAAAAAGTTAAACGCAATCCCCAAACAGAAACTAAAGTCAATAATAACCAGTTTCTAGGATTGATTTCTTCTAAGTTATAAACGTAAAATGCATTTACAACCACAAAACCAAATCCCCAGAAAATATCTACAATACTTACGTTTTTTATGGCGATACTTAACAACCAAAGTAGTGATACTAAAAACCATATTAAAAGTGATGCTTGTAAAAATAATGTCATAAATCTCAATTATTCGAAAACGAAGTTAATAGTTTCTATTCAGAAAATCAGTGAGTTACAATATTTTCACAAAAAAATAACGTTTTAAAGGTTGTTTTAAATAAAAATTTGAAACCTTTCCAAAAACTTTTCGTTTTTAAAAATAGAACCAACCAACAAGAATGTCTAAAGAAATTCATTTTTTAGTGTCAGAAAGTAAAAAAGGCAATCAAAGGGCACAAATGAAATTGTACGATTTACATTGTGAGGCAATGTTTGTGATTTCTTGTAGATATATTAAGAATAGAGAAGCCGCAAAAGATGCAATGCAAGATGGGTTTTTAAAGGCTTTTTTTAATTTGCATAGCTATAAAGAAGCAACCAATTTTAGTGGATGGTTAAAAACAATTATCATAAATACGTGTATTGATATCTTAAAAAAAAGAAAACTAGAAACGGTTTCTTTAGAGCACTATCCAATACAAATTTCTAATGATGATAATTGGAATTTTGACATTAGTATTACCAAAGAAACGATTCTAAAAACGATAGATAGTCTGCCTCAAAAATACCAATTGGTTATTAAATTGTATTTGTTAGAAGGGTATGACCATCAAGAAATATCAGAAATAGTAAACATTCCAATAAAAACATCGAGAACGCAATTAAGAAGGGCAAAAATGATGTTAAAAGACATTTTAAAAACCGAGAAATATGGAACGTGATATTAGAGATTTATTCAAAGAGAAAAAAGACATAAAAATAGAATTACCTAAAAATCATCGTGAAGAATTCTTTCAAAAATTACATTATGTTGATAAAGAAAGACCGAAGAAAAAAAACGTTGTTTTGCTAAAAATAGCAGCTGTAATTGCATTAGTTTTTTGTGGAACCTTCTTTTATTTTAAAGATTTTTCATCAATTAAAAAAACTGCAAAAACAGAGATTCAAGTTCAAATAGAACTTTTTGAAAACGAGTATTTAACCAATATCAATAAAGAATGGGAAAGTTTTATAAAAGTGGCAAACGATTCTGTTTTGGTGAAAAAATACAAAGTTAAATTGAAAGAATCTGTTACAGATTATAAAAAAATAACAAATCAATTAAAAGAGAATCCAGATAATATAAACGTTCTAGAATCATTAATAAATAACTTACAAAGACGTTTGGAGTTGATTAAAAATATTAAAGAACACATTAATGAGTTAAACCAAAAAAACATCAGTTATGAAACCATTTATATTTAGTATTTTATTTTTTGTTGTAACAAGTATTTCTCTTTCGCAGACAAAAAAAATCATGTTAAAAAAGAGTTTTAAAGTTGATGAAAACACCGTTTTAAATTTAGATTTAGATAATGCAAATGTTCATCTGATTGAATCTAAAGACGATAAAATTCATTTTAATTATGAACTTACTTTTTATAATTATTCAAGAAGAAAAATAGATGACCTTCTAGATGATACTTCAATAAATACATCTAAAAATCAAAACCAAATTTTCTTGAAAGTCAAGAATTCTATATATTTAGGTATAGATATAAAGTATAGACCTAATTTAGACTATAAAAACTTCAAAAATCCCATTAATGATGCTTATAAAGATTATATTAAGAATTACTTTAAAATCTTGAAAGCGAGAGAAAAAAAATTTATAACAAAGGATTCTTTATTAGAAGAGATTGATTTTAGTATAGGAAGTGATTTTAACAATAACATTAAAAGAAATATTGATAATTATCCTTTAAGGAAACCTGTAAAAACTGATAAAAAAATAGAGAAAAAATTTGTGATTGAGATTCCAAAATATGTTCAATTAAGAATAAATGCTATTGAATCTGATATTAAATGTGATTTTGATATATTAACGGAATTTAGAATGGATAGCTTTAAGGGTGTTTTTAAATTTAGAAGAATAAATGGAAACAACAACAAAATAACTTCCTCAAATGGTATTTTAGAAACCTATGGAATAAGAAACACAAAAATTGACCTAAGAGATATGTCTAAAGTAAATATTGGTTCTATTTCTAGTTCAAAAGTAAAACTAGAATCTTCGAGAGTTCAGATTGGAGAAATAGGAGAAAATGTTGAAATAAATGATTTCAGTAGTAAACTCTACCTATATAATTTCAATGAAAAATTCACAAAATTTAATTTTGCAGGAGATTATTCAGAGTTAAACTTATACAAAGTAAAAGACACTAATTTTTCTATGGATGTTTCTGGCTTTAACACAAATTTAAATATGCAAGGTGTAAAAACATCTTTTGGAGTATCAACAGAAAGAGAACTCACTAAAATACTTCAGAAAAATAGAAAAGAAAACAGCCCTTTTTTAGGGAATGTTGAAGTGATATTAAAAAACGGGATTTTAAATATTAAGTAAAAAAACCAGCATTTTCTAATAAAGGAAATGCTGGTTAAATCAAAAATTGGAGGATATTCAATTTTATAGGTCAAATTTAATACCTTGTGCTAAAGGCAATTCATCTGAATAATTGATGGTATTTGTTTGTCTTCTCATATAAACCTTCCAAGCATCAGAACCAGATTCACGTCCACCACCAGTTTCTTTTTCACCACCAAAAGCACCACCAATTTCTGCGCCAGAAGTTCCAATATTTACGTTTGCAATTCCACAATCTGAACCAGCATAAGACAAGAATTTTTCTGCTTCTTTTAATTCATTTGTCATAATTGCTGATGATAAACCTTGTGCAACTCCATTTTGTTTATCGATTGCATTTTCTACTTCTCCAGAATATTTCATTAAATATAAAATTGGTGCAAACGTTTCGTGTTGTACAATTTCAAAATGATTTTCTGCTTCTATAATTGCTGGTTTTACATAGCAACCAGATTCATACCCTTTTCCTTCTAAAACACCACCTTCAACTAAAATGTTTCCACCTTCAGCTTTTGCTTTTTCAATGGCAACTAAATACGTATTTACAGAATCGTGATCTATTAATGGACCAACGTGATTGTTTTCATCCAAAGGATTTCCAATTTTTATTTGTCCATAAGCACCAACAATAGCATCTCTTACTTTATCATACACAGATTCGTGAATTATTAATCTTCTGGTTGATGTACATCTTTGTCCACAAGTACCTACAGCACCAAAAACAGCACCAGGAACTACTACTTTTAAATCTGCAGTTGGTGTAATTATAATTGCATTATTTCCACCTAATTCTAACAAAGATTTTCCAAAACGTTGTGCAACAGTTGCACCCACAATTCTTCCCATTCTTGTAGAACCAGTTGCAGAAACTAGAGGAATTCTAGCATCTGTTGTCATCATTTCTCCTACTTTATAATCTCCATTGATAATACAAGAAATACCTTCTGGTAGGTTATTTTCTGCTAAGATTTCTGCAATGATATTTTGGCAAGCAATGGTACATAAAGGCGCTTTTTCAGAACCTTTCCAAACACAAACATCACCACAAATCCAAGCTAAAGCCGTATTCCATGCCCAAACAGCCACAGGAAAGTTAAATGCAGAAATAATACCTACAACACCTATTGGATGCCATTGCTCTCTCATAACGTGCCCTGGTCTTTCAGAAGGGATTGTTTGTCCGTTTAATTGACGAGATAAACCTACAGCAAAATCGCAGATGTCTATCATTTCTTGTACTTCACCCAAACCTTCTTGGTAAGATTTTCCCATTTCATAAGAAACCAATTTACCAAGGGCTTCTTTCTTTTCTCTTAATTTATTACCAAACTGACGCACAATTTCGCCTCTTTGTGGTGCAGGCTTATCTCTCCACAATAAAAAAGCATCAGAAGCAGTTTTCATCACTTTTTCATAATCGTCTTGGGTAGTGGTTTTTACACTACCGATCAATTTACCATCAACAGGAGAGTAACTTTCTATAATTTCTCCATTTGAAAAATGAGTTGAACCTGTAGAAGTTCCTTCATTGATATTTTTAACACCTAATTCTTGTAAAGCTTCTTTAATTCCAAAATTTGTCATTTTGCAGTCTCGTTTATGTTGTTTAAATTCGAAGAACGAAAATACGAATAATTTCAGACATACATAAATTTAACAAAAACAATACTTTTTGTTTAAAAATAAACATAAATAATGAGAAAACTAGGCTTTTTACTTTTATCAATGACCCTTTTTTTAGGATGTACGCCAAATTCAAAACAAAATTATGATGCTGATATCGATTCAGATATCACCACAAATCAAAATAAAAAAGTAAATGATTTTGCCATAATTATTCACGGAGGTGCAGGTACTATTTTAAAGAAGAATATGACGGATGAAAAAGAATCGGCCTACAAAGCAAAATTAGAAGAAGCCATTAAAGTTGGGCACACCATTTTAAAAAACGGAGGAACTAGCCAAGATGCTGTGTTAAATACGATTCAAGTTATGGAAGAATCACCATTATTTAACGCAGGAAAAGGAGCGGTTTTTACCAATGCAGGTACAAATGAATTAGATGCTTCTTTTATGGACGGAAAAACCTTAAACGCAGGAGCAGTTGCCGGTGTAAAAGATGTAAAAAGCCCCATAGAGTTGGCAATAAAAGTGATGACAGATTCAGATCACGTTATGCTTTCAGGTGAAGGAGCATCAACATTTGCAAAAGAAAAAGGTTTAGAAATTGTAGATCCAAGTTATTTTTATACCGAAAATCGCTACAAATCATTACAAAGAATAAAAGATCGCGAAAAAACGGAATTAGATCATGATGATAAAAAAGCGGCTTTTTACGATGCAGATATAAAAGATAGTAAATTCGGAACAGTAGGTTGCGTGGCTTTAGATAAAAATGGAAATATTGCTGCAGGAACATCAACAGGAGGAATGACCAACAAGCGATGGGGAAGAATTGGAGATGCACCAATTATTGGTTCTGGCACGTATGCTAATAATTTAACTTGTGGAGTTTCATCAACAGGTTGGGGCGAATACTTTATAAGAAGTCAAGTGGCCTATGATATTTCTGCACAAATGGAGTACAAAAATAAATCCTTAAAAGAAGCTACTACGGATGTCATTCAAAATAAATTAACCAAATTAGGAGGTACAGGTGGAGTTGTTGCTTTAGATAAAAACGGCAATATGTCTTTTGAATTCAATACAGCTGGTATGTACAGAGCTTCTATGAATGATAAAGGAGATTTAGTTGTAAAAATTTACAAAGAATAACTTACAAAGAGTACTCTAACCATTCTTCTGGTAAGGGTTTTAAATCGATATCTTTAGTTTCAGTTTTTAGTTTTTTACTGATGCCTAATTTAGTAATTATTGGAAGAGATAAATTAATGTTATTTCTTTTATTAATACTTTTTAAAACCTCTCGCATCGATTTTTTTGCACATAGCACAAGGCTATTCATCATAGCATTAGATTCTATTGATAGATCATACAAATCAACATAAAATTTTGGCTGATCGTCTTGATAAATAACATATTGTGAAGATTTTCTTCTGGGTACTTGAACAATTTTTTTGACGCCGCTAAACGTTCTGTATGTAATCTCTATGATTTCCATCTTATGATTTTTAAATAAACTTAAATTCGCAGCAATCATTTTTAAAACTATTAACATTAAACTCAAAAGGCTCACAAAGATATCTTCTTAGGGTTGTTGTTATTTCCTTCTTTCGTTAAGTTGTTAAAAATAATCGCTAAACTGTATAATAAATGCGTTTATTTTAATGCCATGGTTTTAAAATTGGTATTTAAGACCTGTATAGAGACCTAAGTTAAAAGGGGCAAAGCCATTTGCATTATAAGTAAAAGTGTTTAGCTGTACTTTAACCATAGGGTTTATGTTAAAAGACCATTTCGTGTTTAAGAAATAATTAAAATCGAAACCTAAGTTTCCACTAAAATTTATGTTATTAAGATTAGTAGCTTCTAAATTTCTAGAAAAGTTTTGAGTAGTTAAAATAACTTCATTTTTGTTTAGAAAAAGCGTACTAAAACCAGTAACAATTTGATATGCAAACCTAATATCATTAGAAAAATTGTATTTTACTTCAACAGGAATTTCTATATAGCCATAGTTTTGTGCTACGTTTCCGGTTGAATTTATTGTGCTAGCTGCAAAACTATTACTATCTAAGATTGCGCTTTCGTTAATAAAAGTATTGCTAAAAGAAAAAGAAGCGCCATTCGAAAATTTTGTAGCAAAAGGGTTTAAAGAGCTAGATGTATTTACAGAAATTTGATTGTTCGAATACCTCATTTCTTGAAGCTGAATACCAGATCGAATCGACCATTTGTTGTTTAATTTGTAAGCAATTTGAACACCGTATGTATAACTATTTTCGCCAGAAGTAGAGGCGGCTAAACTAGCATTAATAGGGGAAGTATCTGTTAATGAATTCGATTTTAAAACTGCAAAAACTGAAGCAACTGACCAATTTTTAGTAGTTTTTTTTATTACTGGTTCTTCTTCTTTTTTAGGTACTTCTTCGATATTTTGTTTTTGTAAATTTTTTATAGGTTTCTTTTGCGCTCTGCTATTTAACGAAATATGTTGTCGTAAAGTGTTAAAATTGATAACAATAGGATGATGTTTTATTTGAATTGATTTTACTGTTTTTTTGGTTTGATTAACTTCTTCTTTTTCTGTAAGTACTAAAAATGAACCACTTTTTTTAGATATTTTTAAAACAGCATTGTTTTTAGATAGTAAACTATTTTTTTTGATAGTTTCATTTTTATATAAAGAGTCAATTTTATTTATAATAATGATGTTTTTCTCAGGAATTGTGGTAATAATTTCATTAGAATTATTATTTATATTTTGGTTTTCATCAGCAGATAATGGATAAAAAAGTAATACTAAAACCAAAATTGAGGCAACAGAACCTGTAAACCACCAAAAAGGAAAAACACGGCGTTTTTTCTTTGATAGCTGAGTTTCAATATTGTTCCATACTCTTTTATTTGGAGAAACTTCCAAATTTTTGAGTTGTTCTTGAAACAAATTATCTATTTTTTTATTGGCCATTAATTTTACTTCTTTTTTTGTGTTGCTAACTTTTCTTTTAAAATTTTTCTTGCTCTAGATAAGTTAGATTTAGAGGTGCCTTCAGAGATATTTAATAAGGCTGCTATTTCTTTATGAGAATACTCATCAAGCACATATAAATTAAAAACCATGCGATATCTGTCTGGTAATTGCTGAATAAGCACTAATAAAATAGCAACAGTAAAACCTGTATTTTCTAAGTCTACTTCTTCTTCTTCAATTTCATCAGCAACTTCTTTTACAATTTGCAATGGTGTCTTTTCTCGATATTTTTGAATTGCTGTATTTATAGTAATTCGTTTTAACCAACCTTCAAAAGAACCTTTGTATTTGTATTGTTTAATTTTAGCAAAAATGGTTAAAAAACTATCTTGTAAATTATCTTCTGCGTCTTGATAATTTTTAGAGTATTTTAAACAAACAGCAAAAAGCTTATCCGCAAAAAGGTGATAAACTTTAGATTGAGCTTCCAAATTTTGCTCACAACATTTTTGTATAAGTTCTTCGAGTTTGATAGCTCTAATTTACAGGAACTACAACTTCTTCGAAAATGGAATCGCCATTTGTATCTTGACCTTTATAAAACTTAAAAAGATAGTCTTTTTCTTGGGTTGCCGTTACTACTAAATCATAATCATATTGTGTAATTGCTTCCGTACAATTCGAATCTAGATCTATAATAGATCTCACAGCTACAATTCTTGTAGTGTCTTGATATTCGTAATAAATATTATCAAAATAATAACAACCATTTTTTAAGGAGTATTTTATTTTAATGGTATCTTTTTGACCAAAAGTAAAACTCTCAGGCGTTGTATATTCGTCAATAGGTAATAATTCGAAAGCTAAATTTACGCGATCATTATCGCTGTTTAAACACGAATAAAATAGGAGTATACTAGCAAATAATAAAATAATTTTTTTCATAATTAATTTTTTAATAAATTAAAACTGGATAATTGTATTGACAATCAACACTTTTTGGAGTATTAACTACAGCACAATCTGAAATAACGCTCCATTTAATATTAAATTCTTTTTCGGCTTTTGTATAGTTTTCTACTTTTTCTAAAAATGCAGAAACATCAATATTTTTATGATAAGGAATATAACCTTGTGAACCACCACAGGCTTTTGCACCATAAGCAACAAAAGACCAATCGTTAGCAGCTGAGCAAGTTTCGCTATACGCTAAATTCCGAATTTCACTAAACAAATCCATTAAGGCAATATGATCTTTTTCTTGTTCAGAAAGTTCTCTTTTTACCACTAATTTTGTATTTGTAAGTTCAATTATTTTCCATCCATAAAAAGAAGGGTAACTTTGGCTAGAATTAATACTAATTAAATCATTATCTATCGTAAAAGAACCTTCAACATTATAATACGTTAAAGGTGGTGTACCACACCAACCAGAGGTTCTCTCAATGAAAGTTCCATTTTGGTTAAAGGCAATTCCAGAGTCTTCATCTGGCAAAGAAGTACTTCTTGTAAATGTTGTTGTGTCGCTAGCATAAGTTGGATATACCCAGTTGCCTAATAATAAATTATCTGCTTCTATAATAACTTCGTTAGCCTCACAGCCAGATAAAACGGCGATAAGAAATACAATAAAAAGGTTTTTTAATTTCATAATGGTATGTTTTAAATAGGTAAATTTTCTGATAATTTTTCAATTTTTGATACAATTTCAATTAGTTTAGTTTCAATAGAAGAAGCATCTTGAGGCGGATTTTCTATTGCTTTTTGAGATACTAATATTTTATATTCAAAACCAACTTCATAGGTAAAACCAACAATTGAATCGTAAAAATAGTGCCAGTTTTGGTTTTCATTTTCTTTTACTAACAAACATTGTTGAGGTGCAACACCTACACAATCTGATTTATGTGAAGCTACTATCAATATTTTTTCTGTTTCTTGTAAATCATTACTTTCACACGAAAAAAAATAAACGCATAAGATTAAAATTGCACTAAATTTTCTCATTTTAATTATAGTTTATTTGAGTATCCCAACCTGTTAAATTTAAGATAACTTCTGTAAAATCTTCTTTTAAAACACCAATTTCAAAAGTAAATTCTTTTTCGAAAATAGCTAAGCAAGCTTCGTTATTTTCTAAAGAAAATTTTATATTTCTTTGCACAGGATTAGATTCTAAAATTTCATCAGCATCAACTAAAACAGCTGCCCAAGAATCTCCACTACAACCACTGCTACTAATTTTTATAGAAAGTAAATTACCATTCAAATTAACATCTGTAATTGTATAGTTATTTGTTGTTGTTTCAATGAATAAATTAGTATTTATTACTACAGATTCATTTTGTAAAACAGACTCATCAGCATGCTCATGACAAGAAACCAAACACAAAAAAGGTATGAGTATCATAATCGCTTTTTTTATGATTAATTTTCCCATAAAACAGCTATTTTAATTGCATTTGTTTCAAAATCGGGGCAGGTATTTAATCCTGCAATTCCTCCAAATTCGCAAATTACTATTCCTTCACAATTATAAACAACAATTAAATTATCTGCGCAATCCTTACAAGAATCAATTAAAAAAACAGTTTCGTTGTTGTATTCATATTTAACAATTTCTTTTTTAGTTATTGATGAACTTTGCTCGAAACTATTTTTAATTTCTTTTAACCAAGTTAGATTTTCTAAGGGAATGTCTACGTTGCAAGTATTCTCAAAATCTAAATCTGTGGGACAAGAAGTTAAAAAAAGTACTGAAAAAAATAGACAAAACGTTTTCATAATCGATTATATAACTATAAGATACAAAAAGAATAAAAAGGTTGCGTTTAATAATGTTATTTTTGTAGAAGTTTATGCAAGAGACCATTTTTAATATAAATAGTGAAGTAGATTTCACTAAAACTGCCTTACAAGTTTTTAAACATCAGTTTAAAAATAATCGGGTTTATCGTTCTTTTTGTGATTTGTTGTACAAACATCCGTCAGATATAAATACCGTTCAAGAAATTCCGTTTTTACCCATTCAGTTTTTTAAAAGTAGAAATGTGCTTTCTTCCTTAGGCGAAGTTGATGAAATTTTTACAAGTTCTGGAACAACGGGAAGTATAACCAGTAAGCATTTTGTTACAGATATTAACGTTTACAAAAAAAGTTATTTAAACGGATTTGCTCATTTTTATGGAAATATAGAAGAGTATGTTGTTTTAGCTTTGTTACCTAATTACCTAGAACGTAAAGGATCTTCTTTAGTTTTTATGGTGGATGATTTAATCAAAAAAACAAAACATCCAGAAAGTGGTTTTTATTTAGATAACCTAGATGAATTGGCTACAAAACTAATTACTTTAGATAAAAAAGGACAAAAAGTGTTATTGATTGGTGTTTCGTTTGCCTTATTAGATTTGATTGAAAAACACAAATTTCAATTAAAAAAAACCGTAGTTATGGAAACTGGTGGAATGAAAGGAAGACGAAAAGAACTCGTTAGAGAAGAATTGCATCAACTTTTACAAAACGGATTTGGTGTTGATAAAATTCATTCAGAATATGGAATGACAGAATTATTAAGTCAGGGGTATTCTAATGGAAATGGTGTTTTTGAAACACCTCCTTGGATGAAAATCTTTACTAGAGATACAGAAGATGCATTAACCGTACAAAAAGTTGGAAAAACAGGTGGAATTAACGTAATTGATTTGGCAAATTACAATTCTTGCAGTTTTATTGCTACGCAAGATTTAGGAAAAGTGCACGAAAATGGTACTTTCGAAATTATAGGTCGTTTTGATAATTCTGACATTAGAGGTTGTAATTTAATGGTGTTGTAAATTAAAATTTTAAAAAGTTATGAAGTTTAAATTATTACAAGAATTTAAAGAATTTGCAGTAAAAGGGAATATGATGGATATTGCCATTGGTGTAATTATTGGTACAGCATTTAACAAAGTAGTAAATACTTTAGTAAAAGAAGTATTAATGCCACCTTTATCGTTTATGACGCAAGGAAAAAATTGGGAAAATAAGAAGATCGTTTTAAGAGAAGCTGTAGCGTTAGAAAACACTCCTAAAATAGAAGAAATAGCTATTGGTTATGGTAAATTAATAGAAGCTGGTGTTGATTTTTTAGTCATTGCATTTACCGTTTTTATTGTGGTTAAACTGATGAATAAATTGAAGAAAAAGGCAGATGATCCTCAAAATATAACAGTGGCTACGCCTAAAAATATTGAGTTAATGAATAAAACGAATGAGCTTTTAGAAAAGCAGAATGAGTATTTAAAAAGTGCCTTTGAAGGAAAAAACGAAATTAAAAACATAAAATAAAAGTGAGTTATCTAAACTTAATGTACGCACACTTGATAACTGTAGTGCCCTGTTTCATAATTGGAACGATACTATTATTGATAAAAAAAGGTACAAAAACGCATATTATTTTGGGTAGAGTTTATATGATACTTATGCTTCTTACTGCACTTATTACATTGTTTATGCCGGCAGATGTTGGTCCAAGAATGTTGAATCACTTTGGTTGGATTCATAGTTTTAGTTTCTTAACCATATACACCGTGCCAACAGCATATTTTGCCATAAAAAAAGGAAATGTTAAGGCACATAAAAGAAAAATGATTCTCCTTTATTTTGGTGCAATTATTATTGCTGGAGGATTTACATTTGTGCCTGGCAGGTATTTGTACGAACTTTTATTTGCATAAAAAGAAATACTACATTAAACAGTTTCATAAAGATCGATTACTTTATATCGTATCATTTTAACATTTCATCGTGTTTGAAGTACCATTAAACGAATTTTAATATCAATAACTCGAAAACATTCGTTTCTTTGAGGTGTAATTAACAATTATTATAAGTTGGGGGATTTATAAATTGTAAGAGAAAAGAGCTGATGTAATCAGCTCTTTTTGTTTTATAAACTAAATGTATTTCAAAATTCTCGCTGTTTTAAAATTGTAAGGTTTTCAACTTTCATCGACCAAAGTTAAAACATAATTCGATGAAACATTTACTTACTATTTTAGCACTCATAATTACGACTACTTTTTTTTCTCAAGACTATAACCTAAAAAAAGGTTTTGTAGCAGAAGGTTATGATGTTGTTTCTTATTTTTCTAACAAAGCAGCAAAAGGAGATCATCAATTTACCACTACTTTTGATGGCGTAAAATTCAAGTTTTCATCCAAAGAAAATTTAGAAATATTTAAAAAGAACCCTAAAAAGTACATACCTGCTTATGGTGGTTATTGTGCTTACGCAATTGGTGCTAAGGCAGAAAAAGTGTCTATTGACCCAAAAACTTTTGAAATTAGAGATGGTAAATTATACCTTTTTTACAATGCTTGGGGTACAAATACTTTAGAACTTTGGAAGGAAGAAGGAGCCGAAGAATTAAAAAAGAAAGCAGACGTCAATTGGGTTAAAATTATAGAAAAAAAATAATAACCGGAATAAACTTGGGGGAGTTTACAAGGGTTATTGGAAAGAGGGTTGATCATAATCAGCCCTCTGATTATTTAGAGTATGTGCTTACTCTACAATCAACAAATAGTACGTTTTTTTACCACGTTGTAAGAGTATATATTTATTAGCAATTAAATTATCAGCATTAGATTTTCCGAATAAAATGTAAGGTTTATTTTTTTTAACTATTATAAAAGTGTAAAATGCATAAATACTATATGTTGATTCTATATATAATTTAAAAAAGCTGGTAGAAAATTATTGATGAACAGTATTTCTAAATTTTAAAATAGTGTGTAGCCTAGTATTATAGATGTCGATGACATTTCCAAATATTCATCTGATGTGTTTTGAGAAGAGTGATTGGGTGTATATCTTAATTCAACAATATACTTGTCTTTGTATTTGTAACCAATACCAAAATTATAGTTAAGCATTCTCCTATAAAATTCAGAATCTCCAACTTTGGAATTATTTACTCTGCTGTAAGAAATTATAGCTTTTTGATAAAAGTTGTATGATAAAGATGCATTTAAGAATAGTTTAGAACTAGTATTACCTTTTAGAAAGAGGTAGTGTCTAAGACCTAAAGGAATATTTAGAAAGTTAAAGTTTGATTTGGTATTTATTGTTACTCCAATTATAGAACTGAATTCTCCTGAGACTTCTTTCCTATAAGAAGTATAAGTAGGTTCTAAAGTAACTGCCCATTTGTTTTTATTAAAAGGTAGAATAAGTTCAGCTTCTAAACCCAATCCTATTGATTGTGACTCTGTATTAAATTTTATATCTTCTTTATTTATAATAATAATATTTCCAAGTTCAGAAATGCTAGATATAGATGTAGCAGTTTGCAGAGCAATATAATTTAGGCGAGGCCTGATATTTAAACTAAAAGAGTATGTTTTTTTATTTGGTTTTTTAAACTGTGTTTTTTTCGCATAATCTTTATCAATGCATTTGTTGTAAGAAAGAAAAAATTGAATTAATTTTTTCTTTTGGTATTTAAGTCTATTAATATTTTTTACTGAAATGATTTCACATTTTAGTTGATTATTTAACTGAGTTCTAAAGAGGTTATTTTCACGAACAAAACCATTTAGATTGTATTTTTTATAAATTAACTGCTTAATTGGTTTCTCATCTTCTTTAAAGAAAAAACGTTCTAAGTTATTTTCTCTATAGTGGTAAAGAATTACTGAACCCTTCACTAATACTTTTAAAAAAAGTGTTTCTTCTGTTAAGTTTGCCTTTCTACTCATTGATAATTCTTCAGTTCTATTTGAAGATCTATCTATACCAACTGTGCTTTTAACAAATTTCGAAAAATCATCAATACTAAATTCTTTAACAGTGTTAACTGTTGCTGTGTTTATTTTACTGTTTTTTGATAGTTTGTACTTGAATTCTTTAGGATTATTGTACCAGTCAACATTCTTAATTAGGCAAGTAACTTTTTTTCCAGAATTTTCTATGAAATACCCTTTTTCAAAGGCAATTTGTGAATTGATATTTAATCCTAAAATCATAAGTGTGATACATAGCAATTTTTTCATTATAATTTTTGAGCTTTTAGTTTTATATAAAATTTTAAAGTGAATTATTTATTCAATAATCAACAAATAGTACGTTTTTTTACCACGTTGTAACAATACATATTTATCAGCAATTAAATCATCACTAGAAATTACAAAATCGTCTTTTACTTTTTCTTTATTTACAGAAATTGCGTTTTCTTTTAAAGCTCTTCTGGCATCTCCATTCGACTTTAAAAAATTGGTTTTGGCAGCCAAAGCACCAATCATATCTAAACCTTCAGAAAAGTCTTCTTGAGTAACTGTAGCTTGAGGTACTCCATCAAAAACATCTAAAAATGTCTGTTCGTCTAATGATTTTAAATCAGTAGCAGTAGATTTTCCGAATAAAATGTTTGAAGCCGCAATTGCCTTTTCATATTCTTCTTTTCCGTGCACTAAAACCGTAACTTCTTCTCCTAATCGTTTTTGTAAAATACGAGTATGAGGCGCTGCGTTATGCTCTAAAATTAATGCTTCTATAATGTCTTTATCTAAGAACGTAAAGATTTTAATATATTTTTCTGCATCTTCATCCGAAGTGTTTAACCAGTATTGGTAAAATTTATATGGTGATGTTCTTTTAGGATCTAACCAAACATTACCACCTTCAGATTTTCCAAATTTAGAGCCATCAGACTTTGTAATTAATGGGCACGTAATAGCATAGCCTTTTCCATTTCCTATTCTTCTAATCAGTTCTGTTCCTGTGGTAATATTTCCCCATTGATCAGAGCCACCCATTTGAATTGTAGTTGCGTTTTCTCTAAACAAATGCAAAAAGTCATAACCTTGTACCATTTGGTAGGTAAACTCTGTAAAAGACATGCCGTCTTTAGACTCTGCACTAATTCTATTTTTCACAGAATCTTTGGCCATCATATAATTTACAGTAATATGCTTACCAATATCTCTAATAAATTCTAAGAAAGAAATATCTTTCATCCAATCGTAATTATTAACTAGAATTGCTGCATTTTTTTCATCCGAAGTAAAATCTAAAAAGTGCCCCAATTGTGCTTTTACACATTCTTGATTATGACGTAACGTTTTTTCATCCAACAAATTACGTTCTGCAGATTTTCCTGAAGGATCTCCAATCATACCCGTAGCGCCACCAACCAAAGCAATAGGTCTGTGGCCACATCTTTGATAATGAGCCAATAACATAATAGGTACTAAATTTCCAATATGTAAAGAGTCAGCAGTTGGATCGAAACCAACATACGCACTTCTCATTTCTTCTAAAAGATGCTCTTCTGTGCCTGGCATAGCATCGTGCATCATTCCTCTCCATTGTAATTCTTCAATAAAATTCTTCATTGTAATCAATTTATCAGTTGGCAAATATAAGTTTATCAACCAAAATATGCTAAATTCGTTCTATGATTTTAGTTACTGGAGGCACAGGTTTAGTAGGTTCGCATTTGTTGTATCATTTAACGTTACAGCATGCTAAAATTAGGGCGATTTACAGGACAAAATCCTCTTTAGAAAAGGTTAAGAAAGTATTTTCTTATTATACTTCTGATGCTACTTTATTTGATCAAATTGATTGGTGTGAGGCAGATATTACCCAGGTGCCTTCAATGATACCTGCTTTTAAAGACGTAAAGCACGTGTACCATTGTGCAGCCTTTATTTCTTTTGATTCAAAAGATTATATAGAAATGCGAAAAGTAAATATTCACGGAACTGCAATTGTTGTAAATCTTTCTATTGATGCTAAAGTTGATAAATTTTGTTTTGTAAGCTCTATTGCCGCTGTTGGCGAATCTAATAACGGAGGTTTTATTACAGAGGAATCTGAATGGAATAAAGAACTAGACAATAGTGGGTATTCGATAACCAAGTTTGGGGCAGAAATGGAGGTTTGGAGAGCAAGCCAAGAAAGGGTAGATGTTGTAATTGTAAACCCAGGCGTTATTTTAGGAAGTGGTTTTTGGAATTCGGGTTCAGGAAAATTATTCAGCCAAGTTTATAACGGATTTACATATTATACAGAAGGTATTACAGGTTTTGTATCTGTGCAAGATGTAGTAAAGCCAATGATTCAGTTAATGAATTCAGAGATAAAAAATGAGCGCTTTATTTTAGTTGCTGAAAATAAATCGTTCAAAGAAATTTTCTTTTTTATGGCCGATGCCTTTGGTAAGAAACGAGCCTCAAATAAAATAAAACCTTGGCAAACTGCTATTTTTTGGAGAGTTTCTTGGGTACTTTCAAAACTGACTGGAAAAGCACCTTTAGTAAGTAAATATTCTGCACGAAGTGCGCATGCTATTTCTAAATATTCATCAATAAAAATAGAAAAAGAATTAAATTATAAGTTTGAAGCTGTTGAAAACACTATTCAGAGAGTTTGTAAAAGGTTTACCAGTCTATAGTTTTTTATAATTCTTTAAGAGTTAATTTGGTTTTTATTAAAATACAAGTAACAAAAAAGAGCTTAATTTTTAAGCTCTTTTTTGTTACTTGTATAAAATCGTAAAGTTTATTCTACGGTGATTGATTGTTTTTGATAGGGGGTTTTTCGATTTTTTCAAATTTATACCACTTGTTGTTAAATCTTTCACCTGATTTTTCCTTAATATTTTCAGAAAGGAATTTCCAACCTCTTTTAATCAGTATTTTTTCTGAATAAGGATTACAATCACATTTCATATTTGTTTTTTCAACTAAAGAAACCAATTTATTCCCTAATCCATGTCTTTGATAATTGGGTTCCACGTACAAATAATCAAGAAATTTATCGTCACTAATTACAAATCCTGAAATATGATTTTCTGTAACTGATACTATTGTTTTTGGAATTAGTTCCTCCCAATTTGGTGTTGAATTTATCCAAATATCGATTTGTTTTTTAGAATAAATTTTACAGTTTTTAATACTATTTATTCTACAAGATTCTAATTGAGGGATATCTCTACTTTCTCCTTTTCGAAATGAAAAATCTTTAAATTTAATTTTCATTTTATCTATTAAATACCCCCTTTCAGAATTACTCCACGGTAACTGATTTTGCTAAATTTCTTGGTTGATCCACATTTTTACCTAACATAACCGCTATATGATACGATAATAACTGAAACGGAATTGTGGTTAACAATGGCGTTAATGCTTCTTCTGTATCAGGAACTTCAATTACATGATCTGCAATTGCTTTAACTTGCGTGTCTCCTTCTGTTACAATTGCTATTATTTTACCAGCTCTAGATTTAATTTCTTGAATATTGCTGACTACCTTTTCATAATGCCCTCTATTCGTAGCAATCACAAAAATTGGCATATTTTCATCAATTAAAGCAATAGGGCCGTGTTTCATTTCTGCCGCAGGATAACCTTCTGCATGGATATAAGAAATCTCTTTAAGTTTTAAAGCTCCTTCTAAAGCAACAGGAAAATTAAAGCCTCTACCCAGGTATAAACAGTTTTTAGAATCTTTATAAACAGCAGCTATACTTTTTACATGTTCATCAATATTTAATAATTCTTCTACCTGTTTAGGAATTAATTGCATTTTTTTAATGTAATTCTCAAACGTATGGTCGGCTAAAGATTTATTTGCTTTTCCTAATTTTAAAGCAATTAAGGTTAATACAGTAATTTGTGTTGTAAACGCTTTGGTTGATGCTACTCCAATTTCTGGTCCTGCATGTGTATATGCTCCAGAATGTGTTTCTCTAGCAATAGACGAACCAACTACATTACAAATACCAAAAACGAATGCGCCTTTAGATTTTGCAAGTTTAATTGCAGCTAAGGTATCTGCTGTTTCACCTGATTGAGAAATTGCAATAACTACATCTTTATTAGTAATAATAGGGTTTCTGTATCTAAATTCTGATGCATATTCTACTTCTACAGGAATTCTAGCCATATCTTCAAAAAGATATTCACCCACTAAACCTGCATGCCATGAAGTACCACAAGCAACAATAATAATTCGATTTGCATTCAAAAATTTATCTAGATGAAGTTCTACACTAGACATCTTAATTAAATTTTGCTCTGGTAGCATTCTTCCTCTAAAAGTATCCGTAATTGCTTTAGGTTGCTCATGAATTTCCTTTAACATAAAATGTTCATAGCCCCCTTTTTCTATCTGATCTAAACTCATTTGAAGTTTTTGAATGATAGGGTCTACTTGAGAATCGTCAATAATTTTATGAACCTTTACGCCTTTACCAAGTTTTATAATTGCCATTTCTTCATCTTCTAAATAAATGGCATTTTTTGTGTATTCTACAAAAGGTGATGCATCTGAAGCTATAAAAAACTCTTTTTCATCTTGTCCAACTCCAATAGCAATTGGGCTTCCTAAACGTGCTACAATAATTTCATTAGGCCTATTTTTATCAAAAACGGCAATGGCATAAGCACCTACAACGTTGGTTAGCGCCAATTGAACAGCTTTACCTAGTTTACAACCTTCTGTAATTTTTACTTCTTCAATAAGATTTATTAATACCTCTGTATCAGTATCACTTTTAAAGCTGTAACCCCTTGAAATAAGTTCTTTTTTTATAGTATCATAATTTTCAATAATACCATTGTGTACAATTACTAAATCTCCAGATTTTGAAGTATGAGGATGAGAATTAATATCGTTAGGAACTCCATGGGTTGCCCAACGCGTATGGCCCATACCAAGATTTCCTTTTTTTCTTTCTTCTTCTTTGTCAGTAATTAATTCTAAGTCAGATACTTTACCTTTTGTTTTAGAAAGGTGCATTTTAGTGCCATCATAAATCATTACACCAGCACTGTCGTAACCTCTATACTCTAATCTTTTTAAACCATTTATTACAATTGGATAGGCTTCTCTGTAACCTATGTAAGCTGATATTCCACACATAATATTTTATTATTTAGAGGTTTTTAGTTAATCGGTTTTTTCTGTATACGATATTTTTAAAACGGCTTTCTTAGCAGTATTTGTCGTGGAATTTTTAAAGAGCGTAACTGCTTTTGGATTCCAACTACGGTTGGTAAAAGTTGTATCTGAAGCAGAAACTGGCGCATCTGATGGATTGTATGCTTTTAACCTTAAATTTGGAGAATAGTCTGTATTACCACTTAAAATATCTGAAACATAATCAGTAACTTTAAAAGTGTATTTTTCTACTTTTCCATTATTATCTCTTTCTAACTGACCTGCTATACCGCCAAAAGAAGCTTCGCTTGTGGCATCTATTATCTGACTAAAGCCTGCATTAATAGTGTTGTTATTTTTATATAAGTATAATCTATCTGGCACATAATTTGTATCAGTATCTTGGTTTATATAAATGATCAAAGAAGCGTCATTGACAAGGTAATTTTTGGCTTTTAATTCATCAATTTTAGTTTGATCGAATAATGTAATATTACTTTCGCTACCCACTGTTCCTTGAATAATAACTTGATCATTATTAGGATAAACTTTATTATCCATAGCATAAGTATTTACTCTCAAACCAGATAATGGAAAAGAATTACTCTTAGTTATCGTATCTAAAATCGTAGTACCCGACTCTAAAACTGTATTCGTATAATATATTTCGATAGATGGATTTAAAGCGGCGGTTGTATTATTAAAATTAAACGAAACCAAACTACTTTCTGTACCCGTAGCTTCTAAAATTAGCCCTCTAAAATAATCATTAAATGCAACTTGAGAATCGAATTCTCCTGTTTCGTATTTATCTAAAAAGATGGCTTTAAACGTATCTTCGTTTAGCGGTATTCTTGCAAACGGTATAGGTATTGTACTTGCTGTTGAGGCAAATATCTCTAAAGAATCTATTGTGGCTATGCTATCGTCGTGTAATCTTCTTTTAATATATAAAACAGTATCATTTGCACTAGGCTTAAAATTAAAGTTTAATTCGTCATTTAAAGGTTCTCCTGTTTTTTCAAAAACGTCATCAGAATAAAAACGATTAATTTTTGATGGGTCTAATTGATTGTATATACTCATATAGGTATTAGACCTGTAAACATTTAAAGTAAAAGAACTTTCATTACTGCCTATAACAGAATCTAAATCGTAACCTGTACTTTCGCTATTTAGCGATACTTGGTAAGGTAATTTTAAGAATACAGTATCTATTTTAGTAACTACAGTGGTATCTGCACCGTAAATATTAGCATCATCAATAACTTGTAAATCGCTACTAATTGATAATTGAGAAATTATTGAAGCTTCTAATTTTTCGTAGTCAGGGCTTGCATAAACTCCTAATAAATATTGGTTGAGTTGTCGTGTAATATTATCAGATTGTAACCTCTCTAAAGAGCTATTTTCTGCTGTAATATCTACATTAATAAAATTAGTATTAAATTTTGTATTTGTTAATACACTCGAATTTATATCTGTAAAATCTTCTTCACATGATAAAATTGCCATAGATAAGCATATAAAAACACCTAAATATATACTTCTTCTTATATTTTTTTTCACTTTAAAAACAATTAATTAGCTGATTAATTCAGTATAAAAATTTAAATAAGATTCTTTTAAGTTCTCTGATTGGTATTCTAAAACGGGTATGTTTTGTGCTTCTAAAAAAGATTCTAATTCTTCATCCATAATTTCACTTCCATGAATAATAGCATCAGAATTTTCGATTGCACTTTTTAAAATATTAATATGGTTTGGTGTTTTTATCGTTGCTATTTTATCTGATTCGCTGAGATCAAATTTAATTTTATCTGCTAAATCTAAATTTAAAGTTCCTTCAAAACCATTACGATACAAGGACGTAACAATTTTACTTTCTGTAAATAAAGGTTCTTCTTTGTAAAACTCTCTCAAATAAAGCGGTAATAAAGAAGCCATCCATCCATGAATATGAATAACATCTGGTGCCCAATTTAGCTTTTTTACAGTTTCCACAACTCCTTTTGCAAAGAAAATAGCTCTCTCATCATTGTCAGAAAACAATTGGTCATCTTCATCAGTAAAAACAGCTTTTCTTTTAAAATACTCTTCATTATCAATAAAATAAACTTGCATTCTTTCTTTAGGAATAGAAGCTACCTTAATAATTAATGGCATATCTATATCGTTAACAACCAAATTCATACCAGATAAACGAATTACTTCGTGTAATTGGTGTCTTCTTTCATTAATAACGCCAAATCTTGGCATAAAAATACGGGTTTGGACTCCTTTAGAATGTGCGTTTTTAGCGGAGCTAAATGCAGTAGAAGAAAGTTCTGTTTCTGGTAAATATGGAACTACTTCTGATGATACAAATAAAATTCTCTTGTCCTTCATTAAATCAAACTCTTTTTATAAAAACGCGAAAATACAAATTATTATGCTAATATCGTGTTAAAATGGTAAGTTTGCACACTTTATACAGTAATATATTATGAACGTTTTTACAGAAAAACAAGCTTTAAAAGTCCATTTAACGAAGATAAAAGCTCAAAATAAAACTATTGGTTTTGTACCAACAATGGGGGCTTTACACCAAGGGCACTTGTCGCTTATTAAAAAGGCTCAGCAAAAAAATGATATTGTTGTAGTAAGTGTTTTTGTAAATCCTACTCAGTTTGATAAAAAGGAAGATTTAATCAATTATCCTAAAACTTTAGATAATGATATTAAATTATTAGAGAGTGTTTCGTGTGATGTACTGTTTCACCCATCGGTAGAAGAAATATATGGAGAACATACAGTTTCTGAACAGTTCGACTTTGATGGTTTAGAGCATCAGATGGAAGGGAAATTCAGAGAAGGTCATTTCGATGGTGTAGGTACAATTGTTAAAACATTATTTGAGATTGTAGCACCAAAAAATGCTTATTTTGGACAAAAAGATTTTCAACAATTACAAATTATCAAAAAAATGGTAAAGAAATACCGTTTGCCATTAAAAGTGAAAGGATGCAAAATTTATAGAGAAGACGATGGTTTAGCAATGAGTTCTAGAAATATAAGATTAACGCAAGAACATAGAAAAATAGCACCATTTATTTATAAAACGCTTAAAAAATCAAAAAAGAAATTTAGAAAACAAAGCGGTAGTAAAGTTACAGAATGGGTAGAAAATGAGTTCAAAAAAGAAGATTTACTAGAATTAGAATACTTTACCATTGCTGAAGAAAAAACATTAGAAACCATAAAAAACAAAGAATCTGGTAAAAAATATCGTGCTTTTATTGCCGTTTTTGCAAAAGAAATTAGATTGATAGATAACATTCGTTTATAAGATTATAAAAATGAGATCCCGCAAAAAAACGGGATGAGTTCAGCTAACAATTTTAATATTATCTCTAAGACATATTAAAATTAAGTTTCACTAAAAAATAGTATTTTTGCAGTATGTTAGTACAAGTAGTAAAATCTAAAATCCATCGTGTAAAAGTTACAGGTGCAGATTTAAATTATATAGGAAGCATTACCATTGATGAAGATTTAATGGATGCTGCGGGTATTATTGAAGGCGAACGTGTGCAGATTGTAAACAACAATAATGGCAACCGTTTAGAAACATACGCAATTCCTGGCCCACGTAAAAGTGGAGAAATTACCCTAAATGGGGCAGCTTCTCGTTTGGTAGCCGTTGGCGATGTTTTAATATTAATTGTTTATGCTTTTATGGAATTAGAAGAGGCTAAAAAATTTAAGCCTCAATTGGTATTTCCTAACGAAAAAGACAATACACTTACTTAATTTTGGACATTAAAAAAATTTTAAAAATTACAATACCTCTCGTTCTGGGAGGTTTTTTAGTATGGTATTCACTCACCATAGTTTCTCCAGAAGAATTAGTACAATATTTTAAAGATGCCAATTATTCTTGGATAGCTTTAGGCTTATTTTTTGGTATTTTAAGCCATTTGTCAAGAGCCTATAGATGGAAATATCTGCTAGAACCTTTGGGCTACAAACCTCGATTTGTAAACTCTACATTAGCAGTCTTGGTGGCGTATTTAATGAATATTTTTTTACCAAGAGCAGGAGAAGTTACAAGAGCAGCTGTAATGACCAATTATGAAAATATCCCTTTCGAAAAAGGATTCGGAACCATAGTAGCAGAAAGATTGGCAGATTTAGTTATGATGCTCATCATCGTAACCATTACACTTTTTATTCAATTCGATTTTATTTGGGAATTACTTACCAAAGACTTTAATCCTATAAAAACTATAGGTTCTTTAGTATTAGTACTAGTACTTTTCATTGCTTTTATCATCTATATTAAAAAAGGAAAATCAAAATTTGCACAAAAAATAAAAGGCTTTTTCTTTGGCTTAAAAGAGGGTGTTTTAAGCATCTTTAAAATGAAAAACAAATGGGCTTTTATAGTGCATACCATCTTTATTTGGGCAATGTATGTAGCTATGTTTTGGGCAACAATTCCTGCTGTTAATGGATTAGAAGTACCAATTGGCGGAATTTTAATCGGTTTTATTGCTGGCGGATTTTCTATTGCTGCAACCAATGGTGGCGTAGGCTTGTATCCTGTTGCAGTTGCTGGTGCTTTAGCGCTTTTTGGTATTGATAAAGTTACAGGAAACGCTTTTGGTTGGATTATGTGGACTGCCCAAACTGCTATGATTATCGTTTTTGGTGGATTGGCATTTTTACTATTGCCTATTTACAATAAGGAAAAGTAAACTGTACTGTTCTTGAATTATTTTTATGTTGAATGTAACAACTATTATCTCAAGATTACCTATGCATTTTAAATTAGATTTTCTAGATTTTGTGATATTGTAAATTTTACAATACTTATTTTGTAAATTTTATAAAAATACCTACTAATGAGTATTTTTTATTTAAAAAATATTTTTCATATTTGAAATTCATAAAATTTAAAATATGAAAACAAAATTAATTTTAGTAATTACTTTTTTAGTTAGCCTTACTTTTTACTCACAAACTATTGCCATTCCAGATTCAAATTTCGAGCAAGCTCTAATAGATCTAGGTTGGGATACCAATGGATTAGATGGTTTTATCTTACAAGCAGATGCCCAAGCAATTGATAGTTTAAAAATAGGAAACCCTGTTACAAATGATTTGATTCCCAATGTTGCAGCAAAAATTCAAAGTATTGTTGGTGTGGCAGCTATGACGAATTTAATATATTTAAATCTAAGAGATAATGAAATTTCGGAAGTAGATTTATCTGCAAACACAAATCTAGAATATGTTGATTTCAGTAGAAATCAATTCACAACAATAGATCTGAGTCAAAACGCACAACTTATCAGTTTACAAATATCTGATAATGCACTTACCCTCTAGATATTTCTTCATTAACGGAATTACAAACTATAAATATTGGTAGAAATCAATTAACTGCCGTAGATTTTTCTAATAATACAAAGTTAGAATTTCTGTATGCCAATACAAATCAATTAAATAGTTTAGACATTACGAATTTAACAGCTTTATTAAGATTACAGGCAGTTCAGAATAATCTTACAGCTATAGATTTCACAAATAATATAAATTTAGAGTATATTTTAGTGCAAGAAAATAATATTACTGCATTTGATGTATCAAATAACACATATTTGATTCAAATTTCTGCATATCAGAATCAAATATCATCAATAGATGTTTCTAGTAACACTAATTTGCAATATTTATGGTTAGGAGGCAATCCAGGTGACTTGTCAGGAAGTACAGAAACCAATACAATATCGTCTCTCGATGTAACTACGAATGCAGCATTAAGGCAACTTATTTTAGCGGGTTTAAATTTATCGACATTAAATCTTTCAAGCAATACCGCTTTAAGTTTATTGAACGTAAATAGTAACAACTTGGCATCACTAGATGTTAGCAATAATAACGGTTTAAGTGTTTTAGCTATAGGTGTAAATCCAATTACAGCAATTGATGTTACAGACAAACCAGAGTTGACAGAAATGTATGTCTATAGCACAAATCTTACAGAATTAGATTTGTCATCAAACTCAAAATTGACTACTGTAGATGTTGCAGATAATGCCAATTTATCTTCTTTAAATCTCAAAAATGGAAACAACACAAATTTTACTACTGTTAGAATTGTGAACAACCCGAATTTAGGTTGTGTGAGCCTAGACAGTCTTGATGTTGATAGAAGTTCTTGGACTCTAGATAGTGGTATAAACTTTCAAGTAAATTGTGGTACTCCTTCTGATGCTGTTGCAATTCCAGATTCAAATTTCGAGCAAGCTTTAATCGATTTAGGTTGGGACACCAATGGATTGGATGGTTTTATCTTACAAACAGATGCAGAAGCAGTTGCTGAACCTTTGGTAGTTTCCGATAAACAAATTTCTAATCTAACAGGTATAGAGGCGTTTATTAATATTACGAGTTTAGACGCAAGAAACAATAATTTAACAAGTTTAGATGTAAGTAAGAATATTGCTTTAACTAATTTAAGTGTTGGTAATAATCAAATTTCTAATATAGATGTTTCTGCATTAACCAATTTACAGGATTTATACATTTTTGAAAACACACTTTCATCAATTGATGTTTCTAAAAACACACAATTAAGAAGACTTTGGTTAAATATTAACGATTTAACAGCAATAGATTTAACAGCAAATATTAATTTAGAAGAGTTGCAGTTAGATTGGAATTTTAACCTAACCGCTCTAGATTTATCTAGCAATACAAAACTAAATCGAATTCATTTATGGAAAACAGCAATAGCAACTTTAGACGTTAGTATGTTGCCAGATTTACAAAGATTATATGTTTCAGATACTCAATTAAATGCACTAGATATTAGCAATAATTCTAAATTATATGATATAAGATTGGGTGAAACGGCTATTTCTAATTTAGATGTTTCAAATAATCCACTATTGGAAAGAATTGATGTATTTAAAACCAATATTACTTCTTTAAATCTAGCTAATAATGCAAGTTTACAAACATTGTTAATCAATGAAAATGAGTTTACAGGAATAGATATTTCTAACAATTCTTTATTAACAGAATTTGTAGCTAATGATAATATGCTAGTAAATATTGACATCAATCAAAATACAAATCTTACAAAATTAATTTTAAAAAATAACGCATTAGAAAGAGTCTATTTAAGAAATGGAAATAATGTTAATATTACTGAGTTTGATATTACTGGAAATCCTGATTTAGTATGTATAGCTGTTGATGATGTTAATTTTGCCAACACAAATTGGACACAAAAAGATGCCACAGCAACTTACAATACCGATTGTAATTCAGAATGGGAAGTATACACCACTGATGAAAATTTAGATACGGCGTTAAATTCAATTCCGGGTATAGATGATGATGGAGATGGTACTGTAACGTATGAAGAAGCACAAGCTTTTACTGGTGATTTAGATTTAAGTGGATTAAATATTACAAGTGTTGCAGGTTTAGAAGCTTTTACAAATGCCGCAAGTATTAATATTTCTGGAAATAGTATTACAGATATAAGCAGCTTATTAAATGCTAATTCTGTAGTTATTTCTTCAAAAATTACTGGCGAAAAAAAATCACTAATAAGAAGTGTTAATAATGTTAAAAAATTAATTGTAAGTAACAATTTAATTGATGAAATAGATATTTCGCAAGTAACAAGTATTACAGAATTACTTGTCGATAATAATAGATTAACCTACTTAAACCTGAATAACGGAGGTAATAATACGATTACAAAGTTTGATGCTTCTGGCAATCCTAATTTAGGATGTATACAAGTAGATGATGTCGATCAGGCCAACAACAATGCAAATTGGGTTAAGGATGCAACTGCAAGTTACAGTGCTCTTTGTCAAAAAACATTGAGTACAACAGACTTTTTAAGAGATAATATCTTACTGTATCCAAATCCAACATCAACATTTTTTACCCTTTCCGTAGCCAATAATCTAACTTTAAAAAAGGTTGAAGTATATAATTTAGTAGGTAAAAGAGTTTTAAATACAACTTCGGAAACTGTAGATGTAGCTAAATTAACTTCGGGAGTTTATTTTGCTAGAATTATCACAGATAAAGGACAATTACATGTTAAAATAATAAAAAAATAAAAGTTTTAGTTTTTAGTTTATATAGCGAGTTGAGGAAATCAACTCGCTTTTTTGTACGTTTTAAATTAAAAAAAATGAATGATTAAGATTTTCTATAATTTAGTTTAAGGTTCATTCGAAACTTGTAACTTTACAACTTTCAAACTTTGTTACTCATTTTAAATGGCTAAAACCAAAACAACTTTTTTCTGTCAGAATTGTGGCACACAACACGCAAAATGGGTAGGCCAATGTGGCGCGTGTAAAGAATGGAATACCATTGTAGAAGAAGTTATTCAAACAGCAGAAAAAAGGGTTTGGAAACAAAGTACAACTGCAAAACAGACTGTAAATAAACCTTTAAAAATTGCAGATATTCAGCTAAATCCTGAAGAACGAGTTATTACCAACAACAATGAATTAGATACAGTTTTAGGTGGTGGTTTGGTAAAAGGTTCTGTAACACTTTTAGGTGGCGAACCGGGTATTGGAAAATCTACCTTATTACTACAAGTGGCTTTAAATATCAGCCAAAAAGTATTGTATGTTTCAGGTGAAGAAAGTCAATCTCAAATAAAAATGAGAGCAGAACGTTTAGATGCAAATAACTCGAATTGTTTAATTCTTACAGAAACCAATACGCAACAAATCTTCAAAAATATTGAAGAAACAGCGCCAGAAGTTTTGGTCATAGATTCTATACAAACTTTACACACAAACAATATAGAAGCCTCTCCTGGAAGTATTTCCCAAATAAGAGAAACTTCTGCAGAATTGATAAAATTTGCCAAAGAAACAGCAACTCCAGTCTTGTTAATTGGGCATATCAACAAAGAAGGAAACATTGCTGGACCTAAAATTTTAGAACATATGGTAGATGTAGTTTTGCAATTTGAAGGCGACAGAAATCATACGTATCGTATTTTAAGAAGTCAGAAAAATAGATTTGGTTCTACATCAGAATTAGGTATTTATGAAATGTTGTCTAATGGATTACGAGAAATCTCAAATCCGTCAGAAATCTTAATTTCTAAAAAAGATGCAGATTTAAGTGGTACCGCAATAGCATCAACCTTAGAAGGAATTAGACCTTTGATGATAGAAATACAAGCTTTGGTTTCTACAGCAGTTTACGGAACGCCTCAGCGCTCTACAACAGGTTATAATTTAAAACGTTTGCATATGATTTTAGCCGTTTTAGAAAAAAGAGCAGGTTTTAAATTGGGTGCAAAAGATGTGTTTTTAAACATTACAGGAGGTATACATGTAGATGATCCAGCAATCGATTTAGCAGTAGTTGCAGCCATTTTATCATCCAATCAAGATATTGCTATTAACCCAAATGTATGTTTTGCTGCAGAGGTTGGTTTGGCAGGAGAAATTAGACCGGTTTCTAAAATAGATCAGCGAATTTTAGAAGCAGAAAAGCTAGGATACAAAACTTTTGTTGCTTCGAAATACAATAAAATCTCTTCTAAAAATCACGGAATAAGATTAGTCTTAGTCGGTAAAATCGAGGAGGCTTTTGCCACTTTGTTTGCATAAAAAAACCAAGCATTTCTGCTCGGTTTCTCATCAATTTTATAAAAAATAAGATTGTTACCTCTTATTTACTTCTTTTATATACTTGTCTAAAGCCATAGTCATAGAAGGGTTTTCTTTCGATGGTGCAACAATATCGCACTTTAAACCCGCTTCTGTAACTGCATTAACCGTAGAGTTTCCAAAAGCAGCGATTCTAGTGCTGTTCTGTTGAAAGTTCGGGAAATTTTGAAATAAAGACTCTATTCCTGAAGGACTAAAGAAAACAAGAACATCATAAACAACATTTTCTAAATCAGATAAATCGCTAACAACTGTTCTGTACAAATCAATTCTTTTCCAAGTAATTCCTAATTTATCTAATTCATCAGGAATTAAAGATTTTAACTTATCTGAAGATGGTAATAAATATTTTTCTGTTTTGTGTTTTTTAATCAATTTTGTTAATTCAGGAAACGTTCTGTTACCTACATAAATCTTGCGCTTTCTGTATACTACATATTTTTGTAAATAATACGCCACAGCTTCAGATTGACAAAAATATTTCATAGAATCTGGCACTTTAAAACGCATTTCTTCTGCTACTCTAAAAAAGTGATCTACAGCATTTCTACTCGTTAAAATAATTGCGGTAAAATCTTTTAAATCTATCTTTTCAGCTCTTATTTCTTTTACAGGGATACCTTCAACGTGAATAAACGATCTAAAGTCAATTTTAACTTTTTGTTTATCAGATAAATCAAAATAAGGAGATGTTTCTGTCTTTGGTGCTGGTTGAGAAACCAATATAGTTTTCACTTTCATACGCTTTCGATTTTGTATTTAAAACATCCATTTAAAAAGCACAAATAGCGGTGCTATTTCGAGGGCGCAAATATACAAAATAAAATAAAACAACTCGTTAAATATCAGCTTTTTATTTCTTATAATTAAAAAAGCAAATCTTAAAATAAATAAAAACCCAGCAAAAAAGATTACAAAACGCATATTTACTCCTGCATATTCAAATAAAATTAAAGCTATATATAGTAAAAATGAAATACTGTAGAGATAGTTATTTTTTAAATAGATAAAAAATCGAAGTTTACTTTTTATCCTAAATAATAACAGTAGCGCATACTCAAGTAGTCTTTTAGTAATAAAATAAAGAATTAACCCAATAAAAACTGGTAAGAAAGAAGTAATTTCAATCGTGCTTTCTGTTGTTTTAGAAATTTTAAAGTAATACACTAAAAGCGATAGAACAGATACAGAAAATGTAAAGATGAGTATTTGAAAAACATCAAAAAAGCTATTCCCTTCTAAATCCTCATCTTCAATAAGCGTAAAATTTAAAATAGCAAAAAAGTTTTCTCTTACTTTTTTTTGATCAATTACGCTAAGCAAAATAATACTTGCAAATAAGAGCAGTAAAAGGATTGTAGTCCAGTTATTAGAATATGTTATTTTTTCTAGTGCTTGCAAAGAATTTTTATTTATTTGCTGCAAAACTAACACTATTCTTCAAAGTAATCTTCATTGATAATAGGTTTAAATTTTAATTTACCTTTTCCATTTACCAATCTGTTTTCATTATCAATTCCACTAAAAACGCATTTATATTCTTTTTTATTTCCTTTCAAATAATAGGTTTTGAAATAAATATCTATACTATGTAACAAAATAATGCCTGCAAAATTTAATTTTAGATGTAAAATAGAGCCTTTGTTTAAAAGTGAAATTGCATCATTTTCTATATAAACATCTTTAGTTAATGTAATTATTCTGAAGTTGTTTTTTAGAATTTGAAATTGAAAAACCTCTTCTATACCATCTGGAAGTAAGAATGTTATTTCATAGGTACCTGGGATTTTAGCATAAATAGAAGAGTAAGGACTCTTTGAAGAAATTTCTAAAAAAGTTTTTGGCACCACACTTTTATTTACAATTCTCTTGTTTCTAATTTCTAAAGCTATATAGGGTGGAATAATTTCTGAAAGGCATTTTTCTTCCATTTGCTCTTTAGAACTACATTTTTCTAAAATGGTTTCACCTGCAACAGTATTTGTATAAATATCAAAAGTGCAATAAGAACCTATTAAAAACTTAGCATAAGAAGGTTCATTATGACCTATATAATAAATTTCTGTTGCTCCTTCTACCAATTTACCATCCAAGAGTGTTTTTGTATGAATATGCACTGTATCCTCTCTTCTTGTTATGTTTCCAAAATTGTAATGTTCTTTAATAGAGCCATCTTCTTGAGGATACACAAAAGTATGACGTATCTTTTTCCAATTATTGGTGATGACTGTTTTCCCCTTTAAAATAACGTTGTCTTCGCCAAAATAATAATTAACATAATAGTCTGTTTTATCTATATTTTTATCATAAACTAAAAGTAGTTGTTTTTCTTTTTCATCCTCTGAAGTGCTATTCTCATTGATAAATGAAGCTATATCCTCTATGTTAAGATAAGCCAATATCAATTCTTTATAATATTTATTTAGTTTGATGATTGGTTTTCCTTTATGAAACTCTCTAGTTTTATCATACAGGTATTTACCGTTTATAAAATCTGTGCTTATTTCTTCAAAATCTTCTTTTAAACTTGGTTTTGATTCATCATAATTTCCATAACCATACAATTGAGATGATTTTGGCAAATAAGTAAGTTGATGCTTTTCTTTAAATTGATTTAAAATAGCATTTAAAATCAATATAAAGTAATCTGAGGTTAACGTAAGTGATGAAAATTCCTGTTTATTCATAAATTCCTAAAATTAATAAAAAATTATTAAAAATAATCTTAGATATTAAAAATAATTAGAAATAATTAAATGAAACCTAAGTTTGAAAGCAACAAAACTATAATTCAACTAAATTACTCAACAATGAAAAAATTATTATTACTAATGTTCTTAATTCCTTTTTTAGGAATTGCTCAGCAAATAACCATTAAAGGAACAATTACTGATGGTATAGATCCATTACCAGGAGTTAGTGTTCTAGAAAAAGGAACAACAAATGGTGTTTCTACAGATTTTAATGGAATATATTCTATAAAAGTAGCCGCTAATGCTACTTTAGAATTTTCTTATGTAGGTTATAAATCGAAAAAAATTACTGTAGATGCTTCTAAAAAGATAATTGACATCACTTTAGAAGAAGATGCGCAATCTTTGGATGAAGTAGTTATCAGAGGATTTACTGGGGTAATTGGAAAGTCTAGAAAACGTGTTTCTTCCATTCAATCTACGCCAGAATCTGTAACTGCTTTAAACAGTAAAGGAATAGAAAATGCGGGTATTTCTGACATTAGTTCATTTGCAACATTGGTGCCTAACCTAAAATTTAACTCTGCACAAGCAGTGGGTTTAAACTTTATTTCTGTTAGAGGAATTCCGCAAGTTAGAGGTGGTGATGCCCCTTTGGCTTTTGTTGTTGATGGAGTTACAATACCAGATCCAAGTTTATTAAGTCAAGATTTATATGATTTAGCTTTGGTAGAAGTTGTAAAAGGTCCACAAGGTGCTTTGTATGGTAAAAATGCAATTGGTGGTGCTATAAATATTTACACAAAAGAACCTACTAACAAAACATCAAACAGATTAAAATTAGGTGTTGGTAATGGAGGTAATTTTCAAGCGCAATTTATATCTTCTGGAGCCTTAAAAAAAGATAAAGTATTTTATCGTTTTTCATCACAATACAAAAATTTTGACGGTTTATTAACTAACGACTTTTTAAACGAAAAAGTAGATTTTAGAAAAGATATTAATATTCGTGGACAAATAAAAGGAAGAGTCTCTGATGATTTTACGATTACAGGAACCTATCAATATTTTGATATTGATGGTGGTGCAACTTACTATTCTGTAAATCCTATTGGTTCAGGTGGATTTCCTGGAGGTGTTTTAGATCCTAATCCTTCTGAAGGAAATAATGTAATTGATGCTGATATTTTAGGAAGGTCTGATATGAAAAACAGTTATGGAAACATAAAAATGGAGTATTCTTTTGAGAACACTAAATTACAAAGTATTACTTCTTTTAATAAAGTTGAAAGATCAACTTCTGGAGATTTAGATTTTATTAGTCTAGATGGTTTTACACAAGGAGAACAAGCCACTACAAATACTTTTAATCAAGAAATTAGATTAAGCAACACAAATACAGACAAAAAATTAGACTGGAGTTTAGGTGGTTTTTATCAAAATACAGAAAAAGATGTGTATCAAAATGGAACAACTGGAGTAGATTTTGGTGGTGCACCTGATTTGTACGATGTTGCAGATTATGTTAATGAAATTCAAACCATTGCGCTTTTTGGTTTTGCAGATTATAAACTAACAGAAAAATTAACTGCTTCCGCTGGTTTTAGATATGATATTGATAAATTTAATCAAGTAGATGACCTTTTTGTTACTACTTCAGAAAGAGAAAATAACGAGTTTCAACCTAAAGTTTCTCTATCCTATCAAGCATCAAAAAATGTTTTGGTGTATGCTAATTATGGAAAAGGATATAGAAATGGTGGCTATAATGCAGATGCTACAGACCTATTTAACAGAGAGTTTGATGATGAAACTTCAAACAATTATGAGTTAGGTTTTAAAACATCTTCTAAGAGCAATAGATTTATTTTTAATGGATCTATTTTCTCTTCAAACTTAAAAAATCAACAACAATACATCTTAGATTTAAACACTTTTATTGCTGGTGTATACAATTATGATGAAACAAAAGTATTTGGTTTTGAACTAGATACAAGAGCAAGATTAACCAACTATTTAGATGTTTTTGCAAGTTATGGTATGGCTGATGCAGAAATTGTAAATGGTGGTTCTGCAGGAATTACAGATTACACAAATTACAATGGTCAAAAAGTACCTTTTGTACCTGTTAGCAGTTTTGGAATTGGGTTAGAATCTTCATTTAATATTACTGATGAAATAAAATTTAACGGGTTTTTAAATTTAGATACAACAGGAAAAACCTATTATCATGAAAGTAATTTAGCAAAACACACTACTGATGCTTATTCTTTATTAGATGCTCGTTTTGGAATAACATACAAGAAAATAAAGTTTGAACTTTGGGGTAAAAACCTAACAGACCAACAATATTACCAAGAATTTTCTCCTGGAGAATTTGTAGGTAGTCCAGATGATGTAGCTTGGAGAGGGCAACCATTATCAGTAGGAACTTCGATTTCTATTAATTTCTAAAAATAACTTTGTTTTTAACCTCACAGGTTTAATACTAAATCTTGTGAGGTTTCAAAAGAATAAGAATTATGCACATAAAAAACCTTACTTTACATAACCAAGTTTCTAAAGTTATTATTGAAGAAATGTTTCAAGTAAAAGCAGGTGAAACTGTTGCTATTACTGCAGATTCTGGTTCTTGTAAAAAAACAGTAGATGCTTTTGCTGAAGCTGTAAAAAATGCTGGAGGAAAATTTTTAGTAATTTACACTCCAAAGGCAAAATTTGATGGACAAGATGGAGTGCAATATTGGCCAGCAGAAACCTTAACAGCAGCTTTGTGCACAGTAGATGTTTGGATAGAATTGCAATCTATTGTAATGTTATATTCAAATATTTGGGAAACTGCTTTTGATAAAAATAAAAAGTTAAGGTATTTAGTTTTAGGCAATGCTTCAATAGAATCTATGCAAAGAACTTTTACCAATTTTAATATTGATGTTTTAGGTCAGTTTTTAGAAAAAGTAAAAGAGTTGTCTATGCAATCTACAGTGATAAAAATTACAAGCGAAAATGGTACAAACGTAACTTATGAAACGGATTTGAATTATTTGTTTGATTATGATGATGGTAATTTTTCTAAACCTATTTTTGGTACAGCTCCTGGTTATGTAAACATAATTCCAAAAACCAATAGTATGAATGGTACCATAGTTTTTGATTTGCTTACCAATGCTGACGTTTATAATTCCACAAATCACGTTGAATTTTTAATGAAAGAAGGTAAAATTGCTGCTGTAAATGGAAATGATGAGGCTGAAAAAGTGAAAACTTATTTAGCTTCTTTTAATGATGAAAATATGTACAAAATATCACATAATATGTTAGGTTTTAATCCTGGAATTAGAACTTTATGTGGAGAAATTGTAGAAGATGAACGTATTTGGGGAGGTGTAGATTTTGGTTTTGGACACACAAGTCCTATGGATATGCCTCCTTTTGGGCAACCTGCAAAATCGCATTTTGATGGTGTTGTAGCTAAAGTAAGCATCTTTTTTGATGATATTCAAATTGTAGATAATGGCTTAGTTTGTCATCCAGCATTAAAACCTTTAGCAGATAAATTATTAAACATTTAAATGGCAGAAAACAACCAATATACAAATACAAAAGTACAGCCTAAAGATTTTACTTCTGGTTGGCTAATAGCATTAATTATTGGTGGTACAGGTTTATCATTACCCACTTTGTATTTGGGTTCTGAAGTGGCATTAAATTTAGGTTTAAAAAACGCCTTAATTGCTTTTGGTATTGCCACTTTTGTGCTAACAACTATGTGCATTGCCACTACATTAATTGGCAACAGATCTCGTTTATCAACCTATATGATTTTGCATTTTAGCTTTGGAGAAAATGGCGCAAAAATTGTAAACTCTATTTTTGGCGTTACACTTATTGGTTGGTTTGGAGTAGCATTAGAACTATTAGCAGTTGCCATAAAAGACACTGCTTTTGAAGCTTTTAATATAGAAATTACACAATGGATCATCATCATAATTTCTAGTATTTTTATAACCATAACTACTGTTTTAGGGATAAAAAGTTTAGAAAGATTAGCCAATATTGCTATTCCTTTTTTAACTGTTTTTTTAGGATATGTAGTTTACAAATCTATAAATCAGCTAGATAATTTTAGTCAACTTTTTGATTATGTTCCAAAAACCTCAACAATGTCTTTATTTGATGCCACATCAATACTTGTGGGTTCTGCAATATTATTTCCTGTTTTAATGGCAGATTTTTCTCGTTTTATAAAAAATGACAAACAAAGTTTAATTGCAGTTTTAGGTATTGCAGTGGGTTTTCCATTAGCACTTACGTTTAGCGCAATTCCATCCATACAAACAGGTGAAGTAGATTTCATTAAAATAATGAATGAATTAAATTTAGTAATTCCTGCTTTTATATTGTTATTTATTTCAACTTGGGTCACAAATGCTACCAATTTATATTCTGCTGTATTAACATTTTCTACCGTCAAAAAAGGGTGGTCATTTAAAAATATGACCATTATTTGTAGTGTAATTGGAACCTTCTTAGCACTTTTTGGTTTTGCTGAATATCTATTTGACTTTTTAGAATTTCTTGGCATTTTAGCACCTTCAATTTCTGCTATTTATATCATAAATTTTTTCTGGATTAAGAAACAAAAATACAATCTAGATGAAATTGTAAAATGGGAATTTGACGCACTCATAAGTTGGGTTATCAGTTCTATAATTACATCATTTACATACCTAGAAATCTTTGAAATTACGCACGCATATTTTGTAGATTCTTTCTTATTGGGTGGTGTTATTTACTTGCTATTAAAAATGAAAAAGCAATCAAAATAAAAAATAATTTTTTTGATGAAAAACATTAAAATAGTAAAAAATAGGTCAGATATTGGTGCAGGAACCAGAGGTGCAGATTTAGGAATTGATGCTATGGAAATAGCTGCTATAAATGTGGAAAATGATTTTTTTAGCGTTAATCCGTTTTTAGATGTACCTACAGATAATGAATCTATTTACAACAAAGTAAATACTACAACCGCCAAAAGAATAGCCTTTGTAGAGGAGCATTGCAAAAGAGTGGCAAATGCTGTTTCAAAAACAATTTCTGATGGATTTTTTCCAATAGTTTTATCTGGTGATCATTCTTCTGCTTTAGGCACAATTTCTGGTGTAAAAGCTGCAAATCCAAATGCTAAACTTGGTGTTATTTGGATTGATGCTCATGCAGATTTACATTCGCCATTTACTTCACCTTCAGGTAATATTCATGGTATGCCATTAGCTGCTGCAATGCATAATGATAATTTAAGTAAACAATCTAATAACCATGATAAAGAAACCGTTTTTCATTGGAATAATCTCAAAAAAATTGGAACAGAAAAACCTAAATTTTTGCCAGAAGATTTAATCTTCTTTGGTGTTAGAGATACAGAAGCTGCAGAAAACCACCTTATAGAAAGTTTACAAATTAAAAATTTTACAGTACCAGAAGTTCGCTATAAAGGTTTGGAAACTTGTTTACAAGAAGCGATCAAAAAACTAGGTTCTTGTGATGAAATTTACATCACTTTTGATGTAGATAGTTTAGACTGTGATTTTGTTTCAAAAGGCACAGGAACTCCAGTTTCATTTGGGTTTAGTCCAGAAGAAGTAAAACAATTAATTGTTGGTTTATTAAAAACTAATAAAGTGGTTTGCTTAGAAGTTACTGAAGTCAATCCTTTATTGGATAATAAAGCAAACAAAATGGCAGAAACTGCATTTGATATTTTAGATTTTGTGCTAAAAGGTTAAATTCTTCTAAAAACCCTTTCTTATAACTCATTTTTTAAAATTTTAAGGAATAAAAACGTGTATATTTGTCTTTGTTGATATTTATACTATTTCCAAATGTCAGATACACTAGTTATCATTCCTACTTATAACGAAAAAGAAAATATTGAAGCTATAATAAGAGCCACTTTTACTCAAAAAAAAGCATTTCATATTTTAATTGTTGATGACAATTCTCCTGATGGTACGTCTGCTATGGTAAGCCAATTAATGGCAGAATTTCCAAGCCAACTTTTTTTAGAGAAAAGACTAGGGAAACATGGTTTAGGTACTGCTTATATTCACGGTTTTAAGTGGGCATTGTCAAAAAAATATGACTATATTATTGAGATGGATGCTGATTTTTCTCATAATCCAGAAGATTTAATTCGATTGTATAATGCCTGCCATATAGAAGGTGGAGATGTTTCTGTGGGATCAAGATATGTAAACAATCAAGTAAATGTAGTTAATTGGGATATAAAGCGTTTGTTACTCTCTTATTTTGCGTCTAGATATGTGCGTTTCGTAACAAGAATCCCTATTTTTGATACCACAGCTGGCTTTGTGTGCTGGAAACGTAATGTTTTAGAAACCATAGAGTTAGATAAAATAAAATTTATTGGTTATGCGTTTCAAATTGAAATGAAATTTAAAGCTTGGAAACATAAATTTAAAATAAAAGAAGTGTCTGTAATTTTTACAGATAGAGATTTAGGAGCTTCTAAAATGAGTGGAAATATTGTAACTGAAGCGCTATTTGGCGTCATAAAAATGAGATTAAAAGGATTACCAAAATAATAAAAAATGAGCTCTTACTTAATAAAAAATGCAACTATAGTAAACGAAAACAAATCTTTTCTAGGGGATGTTCTCATTGAAAATGAATTCATTAAAGAAATTGCAACAGAAATAAATAATTTTGATGATGCAGTCATTATTGATGCCAAAGGGAAATATTTAATTCCTGGATTTATAGATGATCAGGTGCATTTTAGAGAACCAGGTTTAACACATAAAGCAAATATTGCAACCGAAAGTAGGGCGGCTGTTGCTGGTGGAATTACCACTTTTATTGAGCAACCCAATACAGTTCCGCAAGCTACAACCCAAGAATTATTAGAAGATAAATTTCAAATTGCATCAAAAGATTCTTATGTAAATTATTCATTTATGTTTGGTGGTACAAACACCAATTTAGACGAATTATTAAAAACAGATCCAAAAATGGTTGCTGGAATCAAATTGTTTTTGGGGTCATCAACAGGTAATATGTTAGTTGATGATGTTGACGTTTTAGAGAACATTTTTTCATCAACTAAAATGATTATTTCGGTACATTGTGAAGATGAAGCTACGATCAGAAAAAACACAGCGATTTATAAAGAAAAGTATGGTGATGATATTCCTATTAAATACCACCCAATTATAAGAAGCGAAGAGGCTTGTTACATCTCGTCATCTAAGGCTATAGAATTGGCTAAAAAAACAGGAGCGCGTTTGCATATTTTTCATGTATCTACAGCCAAAGAAACAGAATTGTTTAGAAATGATATTCCACTAGAAGAAAAACAGATTACTGCAGAGGTTTGTGTGCATCACTTATGGTTTAACGATAAAGATTACGAAGAAAAAGGTACGTTTATAAAATGGAATCCAGCTGTAAAAACCGAAAATGATCGGTTAGGTTTGTGGGAAGCATTATTAGATGATAGAATAGATGTTTTGGCAACAGATCATGCACCTCATACTTTAGAAGAGAAAAATAATGTGTACACAAAAGCACCAAGTGGTGGTCCTTTAGTACAACATGCAGTTGTTGCACTTTTAGAAAAAGTAAAAGAAGGCGTAATTCCGATTGAAAAATTGGTTGAAAAAATGAGTCATAATCCTGCAAAATTATTTCAAATTAAAAAGCGTGGTTTTATTAAAGAAGGCTTTTATGCTGATTTGGTTTTGATTGACCCAAATACATCTTGGACAGTAACTAAAGACAATATTTTATACAAATGTGGTTGGTCTCCTTTTGAAGGCACAACCTTTTCATCGACTATAACTCATACTTTTATCAATGGAAATTTAATCTATAACGAAGGGTTTTTTAATGATGATATTAAAGGAAAACGCTTAACATTTAATAGATAATTATGAGAAAATTTAGTTATTTATTTATCTTTATTTCTCTGGTTTCTTGTACAAGTAATACCATTTTTGAAAAACCAAAAGATTTGATTCCAAGAGATACGATGAGCCTTTTAGTGCAAGAAATGCTCATTGCTTCTTCGTCAAAATTTATCAAAAATAAAAACTTAGAAAAAAAAGTAAATTATATGCCTTTGGTGTACGATCGTTTTAAGATAGATAGTACCCGTTTTCAAATCAGTAATTTATATTATATGTCTAAGATAGATTTATATCAAGACATTATGGAAGATGCAAAAAATGCTTTAAAAGAAAGGAAAGCTGTTTTTGATGAAATAAAGAAGCAGAACGATTCGATAAGAAAGGAATCTATTGAAAAAAATAAAAAATTACCGGAGCGAGAACAGGAAGATTTTTCTTATGAAATTGACAATAGGAAAATAAAAGAATAGGGATAGGTATATAAAAAATCCAGCTTTTTTTGCTGGATTTTTTAATTTACATAACAATCTCAAAAGTAACAGGAATACTGTAAGATACTCCTACAGGAATTCCTCTTTGTTTTCCTGGTGTCATTCTTGGTAATGATTGGGTAATTTTTATTACTTCTTTTTCTAAAGCTGGGTGTGGCCCTCTGGCTCTTATGTTGGTAATATCACCTTTATTACTAATAGTAAAAACAACATAGAGATTTTTTTTACCGGCAGTTAATCCCAACTCACTAGCTAAACCTGCATCAAAGTTTTTACCAAAATAAGTTGCAACCTTTTTGTTAAAGCACTTTTTTAATTGTGCGTTGTTTCCTTTACAACCAGGATATACTGGTACATCTTGAATTAGCATAAAAGGTACATCTTCTACAATTGTTTCTTCTTCTGCCATTTCAACAATGTCGTCTGTAGTAACAACAGCATCTGTAATAGCTTCATTTTCGTCAGTTTCAGTAGATTCTATAATGCTTTCAGGAACTTCAACATCATTTTTTACTACCTCTATATTTTCTACAGTTGGTGGTGGTGGTATTCTTTTCTGCGTTGGTTTAATTTTTATCACCTTAACAATAGGAATTTCTGTTCTCATTTCTTCTACGAGAACAACGGTTTCTAACTCTCCATACGTTTTTTCATACGTTTTATGTTCCATAAAACTATACACTATAAATAATGTTAAAACAATACCTATTTGAAAGAAAATTTTACTGTAGTTGTCAAGTTGTTTGCGTGGGTGTTTTTTAATTTCCATCTTATAATCCTTTAAAATTTATAAAATACAGATTCAGAATTATCAAATTCTTAAAAATCTAGCTTATGATTATAAAATTATAAATAAAAGAGGGTTTAAAATATGATTTTCGTCATACTTTGTCGTGTACTTTGGTATGATTTTCATCATTCCAAAGTGTTAAGACATCAGTGGCTACAGCAGCGCCACTTCCTGCAGCAATAGCGAATTGGCTTCTATGACCAGCAATTGTACCGCAGCAATACAAGCCCTTTTTAATAAAATGATCATTATTTATAAGCTGAACTCTGTCTTTAGCAATATTTGCTTTTTGGTGCGGAATTAAAAACTTATCTAATCCTTTTATAGTAAAAGGTTTAGCGTAGTTTAAAGCGAGAATTACAATTTTAGAGTGATAGCTGTTTTTAGTTGTGGTGATGTTATAGCCATCATCACTTTTAGTTATAGAAAGTACTTTTTCTTTTTCAAATTGATGAATTTCAGGATATAAATCGGCCAATTGTTTTTTGCCTTCACTAAGAATATTTTTGCCTAATGATTTTGGTGATAGGCCTAAAACGTTATTAAAAAGTGCATTTTCTAAGTGAGATGCTCTTTGATGCATTATAATTCCGATGTTTTTATCAGCAACAAAAGGCTTGTTTTTTGCTGAACCTAAAACCAAAGCACATTGCATTCCAGAAACGCCACCACCAATAATTAAGCAATCAAAAATCATTTTTAAACAAATAGCATTTTTATATTTTGGGTAAATAACTTTACCGAAATTGCCAATAAAATAACACCAAAAACTTTGCGTATTATTTGAATACCTCCCGCGCCTAATAAACGTTCAATTTTAGAAGATGTTTTTAATACAAGGTATAAAAAAACAACATTTAAAACGACAGCTACAATAATATTTTGTATTGCAAATTCAGCTCTTAAAGAGAGTAAAGTGGTTAAACTTCCTGGGCCAGCAATTAACGGAAAAGCCAAAGGAAAAACAGCAGCAGTCATAGATGGGTTGTTACCATCATCTTTATATAAGGTAATTCCTAAAACCATTTCTAGTGCAATAAAAAAGAGCACAAAAGAGCCTGCAACTGCAAAAGAATTTACATCAATACCAATTAAGCTCAATAAACTTTGACCAACAAAAAGAAACAAAATCATAATAAAACAAGCTATTATAGATGCTTTTTCTGATTGAATATGGCCTACTTTTTTACGTAAATCTATAATTATAGGAATATTTCCTATGATGTCTATAACTGCAAACAAAACCATAAAAGCAGTTAATATTTCTTTGAAATCGAATTTCATTTTTAATTTTAAATTTTTTGCAAAATTAGTCAACTAATTTTATGAAAATGGGAAAAATCAGAAAAAAATATCCTTATTTTTGTGAAATGTTTCAATTAGGGAAAACAATCGTTTCTGAAGATATTATAGAAAAAGACTTTGTCTGTAATTTATCTGCATGCAAAGGTGCTTGCTGCATAGATGGAGAAGCTGGTGCTCCACTTGAAAAAGAGGAAGCTAAAATTTTAGAAGAAATTTACCCGAAAGTAAAACCTTTTTTAAGACAAGAAGGTATTGATGTTATTGAGAAGCAAGGAGCTTGGGTTACCAGTGAATGGGGTGAACTAGAAACGCCTTTGATTAATAATAAAGATTGTGCGTACGTAATTTTTGATGAGAGAAAAACAGCACTTTGTGGTATTGAAGAAGCTTATAATTCTGGAGAAATTGGATGGAAAAAGCCAATTTCTTGTCATTTATACCCAATTAGAGTAAAAGATTACAGCGAGTTTTCTGCAGTAAATTATCATAAATGGGAAATTTGTGATGATGCTTGTTCTCTTGGAAAAGAATTACAAGTACCTGTTTATAAGTTTGTAAAACAAGCTTTGATTCGTAAATTTGGGCAAAATTGGTATGATGAGTTAGAAAAAGTAGCTGAAAAACATACTTTTTAAGGCGAGTTTTTAGTTTTAGTCTTCAATTTTTTTCTTCGAAACCAAATGATTAAAATAATAAGAATTGTAACTATTATAATACTATAAATTAGCACTGAATTATCTGTAAAATCTATAGGAGTATCACTACCATATACTACAAAACCTGCCCAAAAATAAGGTGCAGCTAATTTGTTATTAGCATTTTTGTTTCTATAGCTTAGTTTTGCATTTCTTAAAGCCTCAGATTTGGTTTGTCCCGTTTTTAAGTTTTCATAAAACAGAATCATTATTTGGTTTGTAGCAGCATCTGGCACCTCCCATAAACTGGCAATAGTAGCAGGCACACCAGCAAATGTAAATGCTCTTTGAAAGGAAGCTAAACTTCCGTTTTTTTCTAAGCCAGCACCAGTATTACATGCACTTAAAATGGCCAATTCAGCATGTAAACTTAAACCATATAACTCTTCTAAGTACAAATGCTCATCTTCTTTTGCTAAGTTATTACTAAACAATAATCGACTCAATTCTGGGTAATCTTTGTTCACTTCTGCATGCATTGCTAAATGCAAAACTTTACCTTTTTTAGCAGTTTTAATAAATTCTGATTTTGTTAAGCTGCTATCGTTAAAAAGTTTAGAAGGAAATAATTTGCTAATACTTTTAGCCTCATTACTAGCACCTTCTAAAAAGGAAACTTGATCTCTAATAGCTGACTGAATTTTTGAATCGGCATAATTAGGTGCATAAATATGAACGTTTTCTAAAGTTGAAACCTCGTCTTTTTTATAGTTGATAAAACCAAGGTTAGCGGTATAACTTATAGTATAATCTTCCGTTGCAAATTTGTCATCAATCTGTAAAATTTCAAAAGGAAGTTTAAACAACATTCCATCTGGATTAATAATTAAGTTCGATACATTTTTACTCAAAGTAGGAATTAAAAGTTTTCCTAGTTTATTAGCTAAATCAAAATCATAGGTTCTTTTTCGAGTTTTATCAATCAATAAATTAATCTGGTTTTTTTCTTTATTTGTAAAAGGGAAGAGGTCTACTTTAAATTCATTTTTAGAAATTTGATAAATTGCAATCTCGTTTTCTAACACTATATATTTTAAGATGATATCTTTAGAGGATAAATCTTGTTGCAGTTTTTCAATAGAAAATTTAAAATCACTCAACAATTCCAATTGTGGAAATCTTTTTTTCTGATAAGACTCGTGTTTGTCAATTAGATTTTTTATCGAATCTTGTTGCAGAATATTATCGGTAATTTTGGCTTTATTAAGCAGTGAAGCCAATTCTAATTTTCGACTTTTTATAGAATCTAAACCAGGTAGAGAATTTGTATATCTACTTTCATAAAATTTTTTCCAATCCAGTTCATTTTTTAAAATTTCAAACGTATTTAAGATTGTTTTATGATTGCTATTATCTTTAAAATAACCTGTTTTTTTTGATTTTAAAACACCTTGTATAATTTGGCGAAGTTGTTGATTTTGTTTCGAATTAAAATTTACATTTAAATAACTATTTTCAAATTGTTGTAAAGCTAAATAATAAAGTTTGGCAACTTTTTTTTGAATAACAGTATTCTTTTGATAATAATTAGCTAGTTCTTCACTAATTCTCAACAATAAACGAGTATGGTTATAACTTTTACTTGGTGTAAAGTTACTATAATCCGTTTTTAAAGAATCTTTACCTTGATGAATTTTTTGAATTGCTTTAAAAAAATAGACTAAAGCACTATCCTTTTGATTTTTTTTAGCTTCTATCAATCCTTTTTGAGCAAGAAAAAATGGAAGTCTACCATCTGTTTTAGAAATACCATTAAATAAAACAGCCATTGTACTATCAGCTTTTTCTAATTGATTTCCTTTTAAAAAACCTTTAGCTATATTGTATTTTATGGACCAAGGAGTACCTAAATAGTTCTTATTTTCTGTTAAATCTAATGCTTTAAACAAGTACTCTAAACCAGATTGCACGTCTTTTTTTGTTGTTAAGGAATCGTGTTTATGAGATATAAACCAATCTCCAACATGATTTAAAGCGGTACTGTAATAGATTCTTTCTTCTTTATGAAATTGCGGTTGATTATGCATTTCATCCAAAGATTTCATTGTATTTACAAGAGACAAACTGTCTTTAGAGTTTTTAGATAATTTATAAAGCATATAGATTTTTCTATATTTTGCAATTACTCCAAGTCGATGATGATTGCCATTCAACTCCCAAGTATTATCATCAATTTCGTTTTTATTTTTATCATAAATATCTTCTGCTAAACGCATATAATATTTTGCTTTTTCAAAATTACCATAATACGCATTTTGATTGGATAGTAAGAGATATGCACCCATAACATAACCATTATTTGGGTTCGGTAACTTTTCTAATAACTCAATTGAAGTTGAAATACTTTTATAGCTTTTTAAACTAGAGCTTAATTCATTCTCTAAATAGGCTTTTCTGTTATAGAATACAGCTTTTAAACTATCACCTGTATTAGATTTAGGACAGAATGATATGCCTTTGATTATAGAAGATATATTATTTATACTTTTATTAGTATAATGAAGCCCCATAAATTTATAAAGACATAGTTTGGCGTAAAGCAAACTATCTTTAGCATTTTTAGGCTGCAAATATTGTAGTGATTTGTTAGATATAGAAATTACACTATCCGGTTTTTTTTGGCGATAAAAATCACTCAATTGCCTTAGAATAGTATTTGACTCTTTTATTTGGGCAGATAATATGTAAGAACCCAAGCTAAAACTAGCTATAAAAAAGCAAAATATTATTTTTGATTTAAGTGTCATTAAATAATTTTATTTTCAGCAATAAACTAATGAAGTGTACTTATTAAATCTTTAACTTCTTTATTTTTAAATGTATGTTGATGCTGATTTTTTAGTTGTTGTAAATATTTTTTAGCGGCAACGACATCATCTAATTTTAAAGAAATCAGCGCCAAATACCAAATACTTTCTTGTTTCCATTCTTTGTCATCAATTTCAATAATTTGATAAAAAAGATTTTGTGCCTTTTCAAACTCGTTCAATTGCAAGTATGCATTTGCTTTGTAAAAATTAATGGTTACAATATCAATACTATCTTTAGTGCTTAACTGATTAAAACCATCAATTGCATTTTTGTAATTTCCTTGTTCATATTGGCTAAAAACTGCTGCTTTTTCACTAAGTTTTACCTGGTCTCTAACAATAGGAGCTACAATATTTTCATAAGGATAAAAGTAAGTATCATACAAATCTTCATTAGAAATAGACGAGTTAAATAAGAGGAAATAACTCCCTAAACCAACCAAAACAGCAATAGAAGCTGCAATTCGCCAATTAAATTTTTTCTTTTGATTTTTATAAACCAAGCTGGTTTCTAAAGATTGTAAATATGCTTTTTGGTGCTTGCGTTCTTCAGCAGTAATTACATTTTTCAGATTTTTATCAAACTCTAAATCTTCCATTTTTAATTGTTGATTTTTTCTTTTAATTGCTTAATACATCTCGATTTTTGACTTTTTACCACATTTTTATTTTCATAATTTAAATGCGTCGCAATTTCATCAATCGTAAAACCACGATAGTAGAATAATGTTAAAACTTCTTTGCATTTTTTACCCAAGGTTACGAATGATTTTTGGAGTAAAAGTTGCCCATCATTTATGGAATCATTAATTAAAGCGGTACTGATTTCTTGATAATTATAGTCTTCGTTTTCTAAAGGAAAATCAGCAACTTTCCTATTATTTTTTCTAGCTTTATCAAACAACATATACTTTCCTATGCCAAATAAATAGGTTTTAATAGCACATTTTAAATCATCTAAATCTCCTTTAATCGCTTTTTCTTGCAACACAATTATGGCATCTTGATAAACATCTACAATATCATTTTCGGAAAAATGAAACTTTCTTGAAAAGTTGATAAATGGTGTTCTATAATCCACATAAATCATTTTAAGAGCCTCTTTATCAGCATTTTTTAAAAGTTTTACAAGTTGCTCTTTGTTCATTAGTGATTTAAAAATAGAAAAGTTAACAAAAATTAAAAATAAATAAAAAAATGTTAACCTTTTGTTTTTTTAATCATTAAAAGAAAACTGATTCTAAAGATGATACTAAAAACGAACTACAAAACCCTTTTTACATTTCTTGTTTTATCAATTTATTTTACAGATAATATAAGTGCGCAACTCTGGAAAAAATTAAAGAATAAACTAGAGAAAAAAGCACAACAAAAACTAGAAGAAAAGATTGATAAGGAGACAGATAAACTTATTGATAGTACTTTATATGGAAAAAGTAAAAACGAAAAGGAGCCTATAAATAAAGGTCGATTAAAATCTTATGGTTCTGCATCTATAAATCATTCTAATACCTATTCAAATATTAAAATTGATCATGTAAGCAAAGCTAAGGTAAATAAAACAGGAAATGAATTTACAATAAAAGGGAATTGGCGTTCAACCAGTGCAGATGTATTTGATGGTTATAGTATTACAATAAAAAACACTACGCTTGAAGAGCTAAAAATGGGAAAATCATTTCAAATTCCGGAAGAAGCAGACTTATATATAGGTTATGACCCTTTGTTAGATGAGAGGAAAAATAGAAAAGAAAATTGGAAAGGAGCCTTTGAAAATAGACCAGAAAACGGTTTGATAACAGTAAGGTTTATTAAGGATAAAAGTTTATCAGTTTCTTTTTCTGTTAATGGTAAATTGAGTAAATATATAGAAACAAATAGCCAATTAGAAGAGGGTTATTACGATAAAAAACCAATGTCTATTGACGGTTCTGTAACTTCAAGTAATCCAGAATATACCATTACAAGAGAAAGAAAAGAGAAGAAAAAAAATGCTATAGATAACCTTTCTGAAGATGAAAAAATGGGAATGTTCAAAAAAATGACACCAACTGTAACTATTCCATCAACATTTAGTTTTAATAAAAGCATAGATGTAAAAATGACAGATGAAAGAGGAGATGCACAAACTGTAGTGTTTTTAACGGGCAATTATCCAGATATTTATGCAATGTCTGTAGCACCCAAAGAAATGCAAGGTCAAGAAATGTTAATTGTAAATACGCCAAAAGCATCTACAATGTTTATGAATATGGCTGGTATGAAAATAAAAAAATCTACCTCTTTAGAACAAATGGGAGATCAATATGGTGTAGATAGTAAAATACCAGAAGAAGGTGATTTTGAATACAAAAAAACAGGAAACACAAAAAAAATTATTGGCTATTTATGTGAAGAAGTTAAAGTAGAATATGATTATACAAACCAAAAAGGAAGTGCTTCTTTTTGGTTGTCTAAAGATTTTCCAATTCAAAATAAAGCGTTACCAATGTTGGGTATGAAAATGAACAACCCAAATTTTTCTGGTTTTGTTTTAGAAATGAATACCACTCAAAATGGAAAGAAATTTATTATTGAAGTAACAGGAGTTTCTGATAAAAACGTGTCTATAAACACAAATGAGTATAAAAAAATGGGATTTTAAAAAATAAAAAACTATGAAAACTAAATTATTACTACTCGCTTTTTTTATGTTTTGTGGGATTTTAAAAGCACAGGATTTTACCAAAGATGGTATAAATTACACAATAACAGATACAAATAATTTAACAGTTGAAATTTCTGCAAGCTCTTGTTATACTGGAGATTTGAATTTACAAACTACTATAGTAAATAATGGAACAACATATACAATAACAAGTATAGCAGATTCTGCATTTTCTACATGTACTTCCTTAACTTCTGTAACCTTACCAGATACTATAACAGAAGTAGCAACAGGAGCATTTAATTACTCAGGATTAGTAACCGTAAATTTACCTAATACAATAACTAGTATTAATTTTCGCGCTTTTGAAAGATGCGAAAATTTAGAAACTATAAACCTACCAAACTCTATAACAAGTATTGGAGAAAGAGCTTTTGAAAGATGTACAAAATTAAACAATGTAAATTTACCAACCTCTTTAACATCTATTGGTAAAGAAGCATTTATATATTGTAAAGCATTAACAGAAATTACAATACCTAATACTATTACTGTTTTAAATGAAGGAGTTTTTGATTCATGTGAAAACTTAACAACTGTAAATTTACCAAATAACTTAACAACAATTGGTGATAGCGCATTTAATTACAATATTAGCCTAACTAATATTTCTGCTTTTCCCTTAACTCTAAAAACTATTGGTGATCATGCTTTTGAGGAAACTGCTTTTACTATTTTAAACATTCCAAGTTCAGTTACTACAATCGGAAATAGAGCTTTTTCTCAGAATGAAAATTTAACAACTATAACTCTATCAGAAGGTTTAACGACTATAGAGGGTTTAGCTTTTGCTAGCTGTATTAGCTTAACCAGTATTATAATACCAGAGTCTGTTACTCTTCTAGATGAATATGTTTTTGATGGTTGTACACTTCTAGAAAATGTGACACTACCTTCTACTTTATTAAGGTTAGAAGATGGTCTTTTTAAGGAATGTACTAGCTTAAAAAGTATTAATATACCAAATACTGTTAATTATATTGGTTTTTCTGCTTTTGAAGAATCTGGTTTAGAAAGTATAGTAATACCAAATTCTGTTACAACAATTGAAAATAATGCAATTAGAAATTGTAGTTCGCTAACAAGCATTACAATTTCAGAAAATATTTCATCGATTGAAAATAGCGTTTTTAGAGAATGTACAAGTTTAACTAAAATAACGATTCCAGATAATGTAGAAAATATTTATAATTATGCTTTTAGAGGTTGTAGTAGCTTAGAAACTATTAATTTTCCATCAAATTTAAAAAAAATAACGTTGCAAGCTTTTATGCAATGTTCTAGTTTAACAAAAATTGATTTACCAAAATCAATTACAGAAATTCAATACGGAGCTTTTACAAATACTAATTTAAGTGAAGTAACAGTTAATTGGGATAGTCCTTATGAACCTAATGAGGATATATTTGTAACTACAGATATTAGTACAGCAACATTAAAAGTTCCTGCAAATACAACATCATTATATCAAAACATAAGTCCTTGGAAAGATTTTGGCACAATAACCGAAAATTCTTCTGTTGGTGGTGGAGGCACATATACTTTAATTCCTGATGCAGGATTTGAACAATATTTAGTTCAAAATAATATAGATTCTGAAGGAAATCTAGATGGTAAAGTTTTGACTTCAGACATTTCTAATCTAACTTATTTAAATGTATCATATCAAGAAATTTCTGATTTATCTGGAATTGAAGATTTTACTTCTCTAGTAGATTTAGATGTTAATAATAACACACTTACAACATTAAATTTATCTAGTCTTACAAATTTAGTTTCTATTAGAGCAAGAAACAATAGTATTACTAGTTTACAAGTTTCTGGATTAGCAGACTTAGAAATTTTAAGATGTAGTTCAAACCTGCTTACATCTCTAGATATTTCTGATAATATAAATTTAACTGAATTAGATTTTACTACAAATTTAATTTCTGAATTAGATGTATCTCAAAATACAAAACTCGAACAATTTTATGCAGAATCTAATAAACTAGAAAATTTAGATCTTTCACAAAATGAGTTCTTAACTACGGTTGCTTGTTATGATAACTCATTACTAGAATTAAATATAAAAAATGGTAATAATTCTGCTATAAATGGTTCTAGTTTTTCAGCAAGTCAAAACCCTAACTTAATTTGTATTCAAGTAGATAATGAAACATACAGTAATGATAATTGGACTTTTATAGATGGTCAAACTTCATTTTCTGAAGACTGTGGCTATTCTATTTACACCTATATACCAGACCCAAATTTTGAACAGTATTTAATTGATTCTAGTATAGATAGTGAAGGTGTTTTAGATGGCAAAGTTTTAACAACAGAAGTAGCTACTGTATCTATTTTGTATATGAATAATAAAAACATATCTAATTTAACAGGCCTTAGAGATTTTACAGCATTAAATATCTTACAGTTAGAAGATAATAATTTAACAAGTATAGATGTAACTAATAACAAAAATTTACTTTACCTTTATTTAGGAGATAATAACTTAACTGAAATAGATTTATCACAAAATACTAGGTTGATAAGTATAACTTTAAGAAACAATAATTTTCAAACATTAGACTTTTCTAATAACACTGAGCTAAATAGCCTTTATCTCGTAGATAATCTACTTACCAGTATTAACATTTCTACTCTTACAAAGCTTCAACAGTTATCTTTAAATGATAATAATATACAAACGATAGACCTTTCTAATAATTTAGAATTGGTTAAACTTGAGTTAGCATCTAATCAACTTAATGCTATTAACATATCAAACCTTACAAAACTTGAAGAAGCTTATTTTAGTTCTAATTTACTAACTAGTTTAGAAATCTCTCAAAATACAGAATTGTTAGAGTTAGATATTAGCTATAATAAATTTCAGACAATAGATTTTTCAAATGATAACTTATTAATACTAAAAGCAGATAATAATTTACTTACAAGTGCAGATGCTTCTAAAATGATTAGGTTAAGACAGTTTTATGTTAATGATAATATGTTATCTAGTATAAATATTTCTTCTTTAGTTAACTTATTTTATCTAGAATGTTTCAATAATGAAATTTCATCATTAAATCTAGATGATAATATTAATATGGTAAGACTAATAGCCAATAATAATAAATTAGAAAAAATTGATGCTTCGAACACTAGAATAAGTCAATACATTAATGTTAGTAATAATAATTTAATTAATTTGAATATTGAAAATGGATTAAATAGTTATACATATCCTAATTTATTTGACGCAAGAAATAATCCAAATTTATTTTGTATAAAGGTAGATGACGTAAACAGTAGTCAAAACAATTGGACTCAAATTGATAGTCAAACATCATTTAATACAAATTGCCCTGATTATACCTTAATTCTAGACCCTAATTTTGAAACTCATCTAGAAAATGAAGGTTATGGAAATGGTGTTTCTAATGATGGTTTAGTATTAACAGATTTAATTAAAGTAATTACAACTTTAGATGTTTCAAATAAAAATATTAATGACCTTTCAGGCATTGAATACTTTGAAGTTTTAACATCTTTAAACGCTACCAATAATAATTTAACTACTATTGACTTATCAAAAAACACAACTTTAGAAACATTGCTTGTTAGTCAAAATCAAATAGCAACAATTGATTTATCTAAAAATGTAAATCTAAAAAACATCAATCTAGGAGATAATCAATTTTCAAATTTATCTTTTACCGAAAATGTAAATTTAGAAACTTTAAATGTAAAATCTAACACATTATCAAATTTAGATTTTTCATCAAACTTAAAATTAGAGGAATTATATTTAGAAAACAACGAACTACAAAACATTGATGTATCAATGTTGCAAGAATTAACTACATTTTGGTTTTCAAATAATGAAGTTAGTACTATAAATGTTAGTAATAATAATAAATTAGTTGCTTTAGGTTCTAGTAGTAATCAAATTACAGAATTAAATGTATCTAATAACTTATTGCTGCAAACATTAAATTGTAGTTATAATTTAATTTCCTCTTTAAATGTTGAGTCTAATACAAATTTAACTAATATAAATGTTGAACTAAATAAACTTACTTATTTAGATTTTTCAAATAACTCAAACCTAAGTGTTATTTCTTGTAATGATAATACTTTGCTAGGTTTAAATGTTAAAAATGGTAACAATTCTCAAATCCAAAATTCTGATTTTTCTGCATTCGCAAACCCAAATTTAACCTGTATTAAGGTAGATGATAAAAGTTATAGTGATTCTAATTGGGCTCAAATAGATATGCAAACAGAGTTCAATGAAAATTGTATTGACTTAATAGCAGTTCCAGACGCAAATTTTGAAGCCTATTTAGAATCTATAAATACAGGAAATGGAGTTGTTGGTGATGGTTATGTAGATAAAGCTTTAATTGAAGTAGTAACCACTTTAGAAATTAATAATAAAAACATTGCAGACCTAACAGGGTTGAAAAGCTTTAGAGATCTTAAAACTTTAAACGCAAGGAGTAATCAGATAACTCGAATAGATATAAGCAGTAATCTGTTGTTAGACGAATTATATCTAGATGCAAATCAAATCTCTACTATTAATTTTACAAATAATCAAAGTTTAAAAAGTGTTAGTTTAAACAGTAATCTTTTAACAACTATTAATTTAAGCCCATTAGTTAATTTAGAGGGAATTACATTAGAAAGTAATCAATTAAAAACATTAGATGTATCTAAAAATACAGCTTTATTAATTTTAAATCTATTTCAGAACGAAATTGAAAATATAGATTTAACGAAAAACATAGCATTATTTAGCTTAGATTTAGACAATAATAAACTAACTAATGTAAATTTAAAGAATAACAACAATTCTAAAATTACTTTTTTAAGTGCAACACAGAACCCAAATTTAACCTGTATTCAAGTAGATGATATAGCGTATTTTTCTTCGCAAAATGTAACTTTATCTAAAGATAATCAAACTAACTTTTATGAAAACTGTCCATCAACAACAGCAATTCCAGATATTAATTTTGAAGCTTATTTAGAGTCAATAAATCTAGGGAATGGTATAGCAGGAGATAATTTAGTAAGAAAAGATTTAATTCAAGTTGTAGAAAACTTAAATTTAGAATCTAAAAATATTGCAGATTTAACAGGTATTCAAGATTTTAAGAATCTTATAGAATTAAATGCAAAGAATAATGCAATTACTCAAGTAGATTTAAGTAAAAACACAAAACTAGAAGAACTTCTTATTGCAAATAACCAGTTATCATTAATTGATTTTTCTAATAATTTAAGCCTTAAAAATATAGATGCTGGCGAAAATAACATCACATTTATAGAAGTTAGTCAGCTATCAGAATTAGAAAGTTTATCAGTTTATAAAAATCAATTAACTACTATAAATTTAATTTCAAACAAAAAGTTATTAGCATTTGTAGCTAATGAGAATCAATTAAAATATGTGGATATTAGAGAAAATATTAATTTATTTTGGCTTGATTTGGATGATAATTTATTAGAAGACTTAATGCTTAAAAATGATAATAATACTAAAATAACGCAGTTTAGTATTACAGGTAATTCTAATTTAACTTGTATAGAAGTTGATGATGTAAATTTTAGTAATACTAATTGGACACAAAAAGATAATACAGCCAATTATTCAACTGATTGTGCACCAGCAAATGATGATTGTGCTAAAGCAATTCCCTTAACATTTAATCAGCAAACACCAGGAGATGTAAATAGTGGTAATGCAAACGATAATCCTAGTTGTGCAACAGGTACAGTTTTAGCTGATGTTTGGTTTTCTGTTGTAGTGCCAGAAACAGGAGAATTTAGTATTGAAGGTACTACACCTATTGGAGATTTAAAGTTTGCAGTTTACCAATCGTGTGCAAGTTTAGTTCCTATTGCTTGTGGAACTTCAATTTCTTTAACAAATCTTACAGTAGGTAGTACCTTTTACTTAAAAGTTTGGATAGAATCTACATCTGGTAAAAGTGCAAAAAATCAAAATGATTCAGGCTTATTTACTTTAATAGCAAACGAAACTAGTGTGTTATCTGCTGATGATTTTACTAGAGAAAATATAGATTTAGTCGTGTTTCCAAATCCGGCAAAATCAAATATTTCTATTTTATTATCTAATAGTGCGAACCTTCAAAAAATAGAGATTTATAGTATTTTAGGTGATAAAATAATTTCTCAGAAAAACCTTAATCAAACAGAAACTACAATAGATGTCTCTCATTTATCTTCAGGAATTTACTTTATTAGAGCAAAAGTTGATGATAAAATTATGACCAAAAAGTTAATAATTAGATAAATTAATTCTAAAAAAGAAAAAGTAATTTATAAAACAGCATCAATTTTTTGATGCTGTTTTTTTAAGAAAAATTATGACCCAATTTCATGAATAGTATCTTTTCCAGAGCTTATTTTTTGTTTTTTATGATACTTTAAATTATCAAAAAATAACAATATACAAAAAGCGAATAACAGAAAAATAACGGAAAATCTAATGGTATAAAAGTCTATGGTTTTTATGTTCGGATTTTCTATTAAAGTATAGATTCCTGCACAGAGCATTATTATAAATGATATTGAAAAAAGAAGATCTCCAACTCTTAAAGTTTGATAAGTTTTTGATTTAAATTCAACTATTTTAAACAGTTTTATAAAACCAAACAAAAAGCTAAACAAAGAGAATAAAGTGATACATATTGGTATTAAAAGACTTGGATCATCTTTTATTTTTGAAGTTAAATTGTAAATATGAAATTCCTCTATTATAATCCAAATTCCTAAAAAAAGTACAGTACCAGAAAGTATTAACAAAAAGATTCTTTTCAATTTCTTCATACTCCAAAAATAAGACAAAGAAGCTAATGTTGTTGTGTTAAATATCTGAATATACGTTTTTTGGCACGCTATTTGGTTTAACAAAGTCTTAACATTTAAAACTTTCTAATTATGAAAAACGTAAAAAAACTACCAACCAAACAATTAGAAAAGTTCTCAACTATTTTCACCCAGTTGGGGCTTGTATTAGTGCTCTTTATTGTCTACCTAACATTAGAGCATAAAACCGAGATTAAATCAGTAGCAGTTCTAGAACCTGAACCTACAGATGTAGTAAGAGTCGCTTTTGATGAGCCTTTTGAGTTTGTAAGAGAACCAAAACCAAAACAGCAAGTTCAAACACCACCAAGTACTCTTTTTATTCCTGATGAAGAGATAGAAAAAGTAGACGATAATGTTACTGAAACCGTTATTAATTTACCTGATGATGAGGTTCCTGTTGAAATTGATATGAATGCTTTGGTTACAGTTGACGAACCTAAAGGTCCAGAGCCAGAAGAAACAGTGCCTTTTATAATGATAGAAAATGCACCTGTTTTTAAAGGCTGTGAGGGTTTATCAAAAGAAGAAAATAAAAAATGTTTCGATAAAAAGATGATGAAATTTGTTCGAAGAAATTTTGATGCAGATTTGGCAAATGATCTTGGTTTAAATTCTGGAAAATACAGAATTAGTGCTCAGTTTGTTATTGATAACAAAGGAGATGTTGTAGATGTAAAAATTAGAGCACCTCACATTAAAATGAAAAAGGAAACAAAAGATTTAATTGAAAAGTTACCAAAATTTACACCTGGTAAACAAAGAAATAAAGCTGTAAAAGTGAGGTATAATTTACCAATAACTTTTAGAGTAGATTAAACGGTTTATTAAGACAAAAAGTTTAGCCCAACTTACAAGTTGGGTTTTTTATTTTTAAAAGGTTTTTGCTAGAGTTTGCTAATTTTAGATTTGTTATCTTAAGTAAATGAATAGAAAAAGGTAAAAAGGATTCTTTTAATACATTTTATGATATAAATTCTTTATATATTAATGCAGTATTTATAGTTTTATGTAATTAAAAATTAGCTATAGCTCAATTAGAATAAAAAAAGGACTACGAGTTGAAAAGATATTTAATTTTACTAAATAACTTAAATAATCAATTGCAATCGCTAACTCAAAATGAACTCATAACATATCAATTTTTTTTTATCCAAATAAATTGTAATTTTACGTCCACAAGTATATTTAATAAAACACAAATTATTTAAAAAGGGATATTTATTTTTTAAGTAAGTTTGGTTTTTAGGAGCAAGTTGTGTTAAGTTTAAATTAATTCTTTTTTAATGAGAAAAACACTATTAATCCTTACCAAATATCTGTGATATTCCTCCGTATAAATTTTTTAAATAGAACAATAACATAAACTCATTATGGATTATTTCGCTCATGAAACGGCAGTTGTAGATGATAATTGCAAAATAGGTATAGGAACCAAAATATGGCATTTTAGCCATATAATGTCTAATTGTAAAATAGGTGATCGTTGCAATTTAGGTCAAAACGTGGTAGTATCACCTCATGTAGTTTTAGGAGGAAATGTAAAAGTTCAGAATAACGTTTCTATTTACTCTGGAGTTACTTGTGAGGATGATGTTTTTTTAGGGCCATCTATGGTTTTTACGAATGTAATAAATCCTAGAAGTGCCATTATTAGAAAAAATAGATTTTTAAAGACTATTGTAAAAAAAGGGGCAAGTATAGGCGCAAATGCTACTGTTATTTGTGGCAATACTATCGGTGAGTATGCTTTTATTGGAGCTGGAGCTGTTGTTACGAAAGAGGTATTGCCTTATGCATTAGTTGTTGGTAATCCGTCTAAGCAAATAGGTTGGGTAAGTGAATATGGCCATACTTTAGAGTTTAATGAAGATGGTTTTGCTAAATGTAAAGAAAGCAATAAATACTATAAATTAGTAAATGGTAAGGTAGAAAAACTGTAGCAAGCTGATTTTAATTAAAAATAAAAAAACCCTGTAAATCAAAAGATTAACAGGGTTTTTTCGTACTCAAGGTGGGAATCGAACCCACACTCCCGAAAGAACTGGATTTTGAATCCAGCGTTTTATGGTTTGAAATGGTTCTAAATGGTTTATTTTGTTACTATATCAGAGGTTTTTATCCTTATTTTAATTCATCTTAAACCAAGATAAACCACAAAATGTTGTACCTATGTTGTACCCAAGTAAATTTTAGATTACTTTTGTAGGAAAATTCATATGCCTACTTCAACATCAATCGTACTCAGAAAAAAAGCTAATAAATCTGGACAATTCCCCTTAATGATTCGAATTACAAAGGAGAGAAAGACATCTTATATTTCAACAGGCTATTATATCGATCTGAAGCACTGGGATGCTAAAAATAGAAAAGTCAAAAAATCATATCCAAATTCTACTCAGTTAAATAATTTACTATTAAAAAAGCTGTCTGAAATTAACAGTAAATTAATGACTCTAGAATCTAGGGATGAAAATGTTACACTAAACAAAATAAGAGACACAATAAAAAAGCCTGTAAATGATAATACTTTTAATTCTTTAAGTGAAAAATACATAGAGGAGTTAGTTGTTAACGAAAAGTTTTCTAGACTAAATGCTGATGAACTAAGAATTAAATATTTTATTAAATTTTCTGGTACAAATCAATTATCTTTTCAAGATATTGACGAAAACTTTCTTAAAAAGTTTATCAATTATCTTAAGGTGGAAAGAAAGAACTCTGAACGCTCTATAGTGAATAATTTGATTATTATTAGAACGCTTTTTAATAGGGCAATTCGAGAAGGTTATGTTGATCAAAAGTTTTATCCTTTTGGCAGAGGTAAAATAAAGATAAAGTTTCCTGAATCTAAAAAAATTGGTTTATCTAAAGAAGAGGTAAAAAAAATTGAAGAAATAGATAATTTGACAGAACAAGAAAATCATGCTAGGAACGTTTGGCTTTTTAGTTTTTATAATGCAGGCATGCGCGTTGGTGATGTACTGAACATTAAGTGGTCAGATATTGTAGATAACAGAATTATGTACAAGATGAGTAAAAACTCCAAAAATTTGTCTATCGAAATAAAAGATAAAGTAAAAAATATATTAGAACAATATGAAAAAGACAAACAAAGTAATACTGATTTTATTTTCCCAGAGTTTAAAAAAGCAAATATTAATAGTAAAGAAGACTTGCTAAGAAAGAAAAAAACCGCTAATAAAAAATTTAATAAATACTTATCTCGAATAGCAAATAAAGCTGAAATAGATAAAAAAATAACCATGCATATTTCGCGTCATACATTCGGAAATATTTCTGGTGATAAAATTCCAATTCAAATGCTACAAAAATTATACAGGCATAGCAATATTAGTACCACGATAAATTACCAAGCAAACTTTATGCATAAAGAAGAAGATGATGCAATTGATAAAGTGATAAATTTTTAATTAACTTTGTCTTATGGAAATTTCCAAACAGGAAGAACTAAAAATTGCCCATGATTATTTAAAAAAAGCTGAAGAGCTTTATTATAAATATAGGCCTCAGCTTAAATGGGTATCAGTTAAAATGGCTATGGAAACTTTAGGAATAAAAAGTAAAACAACACTTCAGAAACTAAGGGATAATGATGAAATTGTTTACTCTAAACATAGTAAAACAATTATGTACGACATTAACTCCATTGATGATTTTTTAGAAAGAAATAGTAATAGAGAAAGAACAAGTAAATAATGGAAAGTCCAAAAGAACAAAATTATACGAAAGGCTTTAATGCGGGTTACATTGTTGAGAAATATGGAAAACCTGATTTTGAAGATTTAGAGAAATATGAATTTCAAACTTCCTTTATGCAAGGATTTGTAGATGGTAAAAATCAAGCAAGACATGAAAAAGGGACTGAAGGTAATTCTCAATTACAAGAAATAGAAATTTAAAATGGTAAAAACACATACTGCAAGAAGATTTTTTTGAAAAGCATCATATTAGTGGAGGTACTCTCGGTCGTTTTTTGAGTAAAGATGAACTCTTTAAAAGAGTAAAGCAAGGGAGTTATAAGAAGAGCTTTGAATAAATTTTCAAAAAATACCACCTGTTTAAATAACAATTTTAAATGGGTGGTTTTTAAACTTTTTACCAGTTTACCATTTTTTTACCAAAATAATTTCGCTTAAAACAATTAATATCATTGATTTTTACCATTTTACCATTTTACCACCTTTGACACCCCTATACATATGAAATATTAGGACTGGAAAAACATAAAATATTTAATTACAAACCCACTGCCTTCAGTCATAATGTGATTTTTAAACAGACAAAATCAGAATAGGCATTTTACTGCACTATTCTAATTTCTTTTTCTATCCATTATTATTTCCTCTTATCCAACTAATAAATAGCTCGACAACTTCATTAATAATTCTAGAAATCTTTTCCTCTGAATTCTCTTTTTGATCCATCTTTTTGATTTTTTTATTATTTCTATAAGGCTATCATCAGATAAAAGAGACCTCAGCATAATTCTTATAACTAACAAAAAAATAATGTCACTCATTATAAGCTTACGGAGGACCCAAGGAGGCACATTGAATTTTTAAAAATAATCTTATTAGTTTAGGTTTTTTTCGTCGAACACTGAAGTTTTATGACGGATTCTACCACCTTGACAGAGGTAAAAAGACATATTACAACCATTTATAGACATTGAATCAGAAGTTGTTTAAAAGCATTTTATATTTTATCTATTTTTTGTAATAGTTTAAAGGATAACAGCTTTTAGCAAAGACTTGAATTTAAGTAACGAAGATAAACTTATGTTTCTTAAAGCAAATTTGGTAGTACAATTGTTATTGATATTTCAGATTATTCATCCTTAATAGTTTGTCAAGGGATACTTTTTACCCATTTACAACCCTTTGAATATTAATTTTTCCAAGATTCAAAAGTCTTCAATATCTACTTTTACGCTTCTATAAACAAATCAATTCAATCCAAAGTTTTGCTATTTGTAAAAAGCAAAAACATATTTCATATTGGATTAATATCATAAATAAAACGAAAGTATCATATAGAAATAATTCTAATTACGTGAAAACACAACAAAAAACACTGAGAATTCATCCAAAGGATAATGTTCTTGTGGCTTTAACTGATTTAGAAAAAGGGACTACTGTCACTCTTGACAACAAGTTATACATCTTACAAAATCACATTGCAGCCAAGCATAAATTTGCAACTCAAAATTTGCAAAAAGCTGATGCTATTTATATGTATGGGGTTTTGGTGGGAAGAGCAAGAAAGGAAATTTTAAAAGGAGGGCTAATTAATACCGCTAATTTAGAGCATGATACTGAATTGTATGATGTAAATGCCAGTAATAATCAATTTAAATGGCAATCGCCAGATATTTCTAAATTTAAAAATAAAACTTTTAAAGGGTATCACAGAAAAGATGGGTCTGTAGGAACAGAAAATAATTGGTTAATCATACCATTGGTCTTTTGCCAAAATAGAAATGTAGAGGTTTTAAAAGCAGCTTTGGTGGAAAAATTAGGTTTTGGTAACAAGAAACATTCGTATTTAAATGTAGATAATTTAATAGAGAGTTATAAGTCGGGTGCATCTATTAGAGACATTTTAGAACAAGATATCGCAATGGATTTAGGTCAAAAAGTGATAAACCCGCTATTTCCAAATATTGATGGTATTAAATTCCTAACACACAATGGTGGTTGTGGAGGTGCTACTTCAGATGCTATTACACTTTGTAATTTATTAGCAGGATATATCAATAATCCAAATGTAGCTGGTGCTACTGTTTTAAGTTTGGGATGTCAACATGCCCAATCAAGTATCCTTCAGAAGGCCTTAAACCAGATGGCTCCGAATCATAAAAAACCTATCTATATATTAGAACAACAACAAAGTGTTTCTGAAAGAGAACTGTTAGCTGAGGCCGTTAAAAAAACATTTGTAGGATTAATTGAAGCCAATAACACTGAAAGAAAGCTAGCACCACTAGAAAAATTAACAATTGGCTTAGAATGTGGTGGTTCAGATGGCTTTTCAGGAATTTCTGCCAACCCTACTTTAGGTTATGTTTCCGATTTACTTGTTGGTTTAGGCGGGGCAACTATTTTATCTGAATTCCCCGAACTTAATGGTGTTGAGCAAGAATTAATTAATAGATGCTCGAGCACTAAAAATGCTGAAAAATTTAAGAAAATAATGGCTGATTATGGTGCGAGAGCAGAAGCTTTAGGGGCAGGGTTTTCTATGAACCCATCACCAGGAAACATAAAAGACGGTTTAATTACAGATGCTATAAAGTCTGCAGGTGCAGCTAAAAAAGGTGGAACATCGCCAGTAGAAGATGTCTTGGATTATACAGAGCAAGTCGTAAAACCAGGTTTGAATCTATTATGTACTCCTGGAAATGATGTAGAGTCAACAACAGGATTGGCAGGTTCTGGAGCTAACGTAATTCTTTTTACAACTGGGTTAGGAACACCTACTGGAAATCCAATTACACCTGTAATTAAAGTGTCTTCAAACACTAAATTATATCAAAAAATGAATGATATCATCGACTTTAATACAGGTGCAATCATTGAAGGTGTGTCTACTATTGAAGAAACCGGAGAAGCCTTGTTAGAGTTTGTAATTAAAGTGGCTAGCGGTGAATTGCAAACTAAGGCAAGAAAATTAAGTCAAGATGATTTTATCCCTTGGAAAAGAGGAATGTCTTTATAAAAAAATGAGTGATTAATATGACAAAATTTAGTTTAAAAAATAAAATAGCAGTAGTAACTGGTGGAGGAAGTGGTATTGGAAAAGCCATCTCTTTAACGTTTGCAAAGCAAGGAGCCAAAGTACAAATTCTAGACTTTAATTTGGATGCAGCTAAAGAAGCCATCAAAGAAATAGAAAATGAAGGTGGAATTGCGGAGGCACATCAATGTGATGTTTCGAATCAAAAAATTGTAAATGAAATTATTCAAAAAATAACCATATCAGAAAATATAGATATTCTAATTAACAACGCAGGCATTGCACACGTTGGTAATATTGAAGCTGTTGAAGAAGCTGATCTAGACAGGTTGTATAACGTTAATATTAAGGGAGTTTACAATTGTATCAAAGCTGCGTTGCCATCTTTAAAAAAGAATGGAGGAGGCGTTATTTTAAACCTAGCTTCCATTGCGTCTTCAGTAGGTATCTATGATCGATTTGCATATTCAATGACCAAAGGAGCCGTATTAACTATGACGTATTCTGTAGCAAAAGATTATTTAACCTCAGGAATTCGTTGCAATTGCATTTCACCAGGTCGAGTGCATACGCCTTTTGTAGATGGATTTATCAAAAAGAATTATCCAGGAAAAGAGGAGGAAATGTTTGAAAAATTATCACAAACACAACCTATTGGACGTATGGGGAAACCTTCAGAAATTGCAGATTTAGCCTTGTTTTTATGTTCAGATGAAGCTGGTTTTATTACCGGTTCTGATTACGCTATAGATGGTGGTTTTGTAAAACTGAATGGAAAGTAAAAAAATAGATTTTAATAAAATAAGTATACGATTATGAAATTAATACGATTTGGAGAAGCAGGTGAAGAAAAGCCAGGGGTGCAATTAGAAAACGGGAAAAAGATAGATGTTTCCACTTTTATAACAGACTATAATGAAAATTTTTTTGGAAATGAGGGTATTGAAAAATTAGAGGTATGGTTAAAAGAAAACCAAGATTCTTGCCCAGAAATTTCAGAAGATATTCGTTTAGGTTCTCCTTTAGCAAGACCTTCTAAAATTGTATGTGTAGGATTAAATTATGCCCAACACGCTGCTGAAGCTGGCATGGAAATTCCAAAAGAGCCGATTTTATTTTTTAAATCAACCACTGCTATTGTAGGTCCTTTTGATGATGTTGTGATTCCGAAAGGAAGTAAAAAGTCAGATTGGGAAGTAGAGCTAGCTATTGTTATTGGTAAAAAAGCCTCTTATGTAGCGGAAGCAGATACTTTTGATCACATTGCGGGTTATGTGTTGCATAATGACGTCAGTGAAAGAGCTTATCAAATAGAAAGATCAGGGCAATGGTGCAAAGGAAAAGGGTGTGATACATTTGCGCCTTTAGGTCCGTTTATTGCCACCAAAGATGAAATTGAAAACCCGAATAATCTGAACTTGTGGTTAAAATTAAATGGCCAAATGATGCAAAATAGCACTACTTCAGATTTTATTTTTGAGGTGCAACACGTGGTAAGTCATATCAGTCAATTTATGACCTTATTACCAGGAGATATCATTTCTACAGGAACGCCTTTTGGTGTTGGTTTAGGGTTGAAACCACCAATGTATTTAAAAGAAGGAGATGTAATGGAATTAGGAATTGATGGATTAGGAGTTTCTAAACAAGTCTGTAAAAATTACAAGGAATAATGATTATTGATAGCCATCAACATTTTTGGAAATTTGATCCGGTAAGGGACGCGTGGATAGATAATTCTATGCAAGTACTTCGTAAAGATTTCCTTCCAAAAGATTTGAAACCAATTTTAGAGTCCAATAAGGTTGATGGGTGTATTGCTGTGCAAGCAGATCAGTCAGAGGCAGAAACAGCATTTTTATTACAATTTGCAAAAGAAAACCCAATGGTTAAAGGAGTGGTTGGTTGGGTAGATTTGTGCAATAATAATGTAAATGAACGATTGGCTTATTTTTCTAAAAACGAACTGTTAAAAGGAATTAGACATATCTCGCAAGCTGAAGCAGATAATTTTCTTTTGAGAAAAGATTTTCAAAATGGCATCAGTAAATTAGAAAAGTTTGATTTGGTGTACGACATTCTAATATTTCCGAAGCAATTGCCTGCCGCAATTAAATTGGTGAAGAAATTTCCGAATCAGAGATTTGTGCTCAATCATATGGCAAAACCAAAAATTTCTGAAAAATTAGACGCTAATTGGGAAGGTCAAATAAAAACATTGGCTTCTTGTGAAAATATAGCTTGTAAAATTTCTGGTTTGGTTACTGAAACCACAAATTATAATTGGATTCAAAACAATTTCAAACCGTTTTTAGAAATAGTTTTTAATGCCTTCGGAATGGATCGTGTGCTATTTGGTTCAGACTGGCCTGTTTGTTTACTGGCTGCAAGCTATAATGAGGTTTTACAAATCGTTGAAAATTTTACAAAAGGATTTTCGGAGCCAGAGAGAAACAAGCTATTCGGACAAAATGCAACACGAATTTATAAACTATAAAAAATGGATTTAAAATTACAAGATAAAGTTATTCTAGTAACTGGTGGTTCTAAGGGAGTTGGATTAGGAATTGTTGATTCTTTAATCAAAGAAAATGCAATTCCAGTTATTGTTACTAGAAACAGAGACAGTACTTTGCCAATTGTTCAAAACTATCAAAATAAAGGAAAGAAAATCTCTTTTGCCATTGCAGAACTTACAAATCCAAGGCAATGTGAGGAAGCAGTTTCAGGAATATTAAAGCAATATGGAAGAATAGATGGCTTGGTAAATAATGCTGGTGTAAATGACGGAATAGGTCTAGAAGATGGGTCTTATGAAGGCTTTATGGAGTCAATTAAAAGAAATTTGGCGCATTACTTTTTAATGGCACAATTAGTTTTACCAGAGCTCAAGAAAACAAAAGGTTCAATTGTTAATATTGGTTCTAAAACATCACTAACTGGTCAAGGAGGTACTTCTGGCTATGCAGCGTCAAATGGAGGAAGAAATGCTTTAACAAGAGAATGGGCTTTGGAATTGTTGCCTTTTTCAATAAGAGTAAATGCTGTAATTGTAGCAGAGTGTTACACTCCTTTATACGAAAAATGGATTAATACATTTCCGAATAAAGAAGAAAAGTTAACCATTATCACTAAGAAAATACCGTTAGAAAATAGAATGACAACAGCAGAAGAGATTGCAGATACTGTTGTGTTTTTACTTTCGCAAAAATCGAGTCATACAACAGGGCAACTTCTTTTTGTTGACGGTGGATATACACATTTAGACCGAGCAATAGAGTAATAAAAAAGTAATTAGATTAGAATTTCTGATGGACAAATTCAAAAAAAAACAAGTAGTACCTAAAGATTTAGTAGTACCCTTTATTTTAGTAACCTCATTGTTTGCGCTTTGGGGCTTTGCAAATTCGGTAACAGATCCTATGGTTCAGGCCTTTAAAAAAGTATTAGAACTTTCCAACTCAGAAGCAGCTTGGGTGCAAATGGCATTTTATGGAGGTTATTTTTGTATGGCGTTGCCAGCAGCCTTATTTATGAGAAAGTTTTCATATAAGGTTGGTATTTTAATCGGTTTGGCACTTTATGCAACAGGATCACTTTTATTCTATCCAGCAGCGATATCTGAGAGCTTTGTATTTTTTTGTTTGGGGTTATATGTATTAACCTTTGGTTTGGCTTTTTTAGAAACAGCAGCGAATCCTTATATTTTAGCTATGGGTGCTAAAGAAACTGCCACACAACGTTTAAATTTAGCACAAGCCTTTAATCCTTTGGGTTTAATTGCAGGGTTATTTGTAGCCCAACAATTTGTGTTAAAAAACTTACAATCTGATAATATTTCTGATTTTAGTGCTTTAGATGAAGCTTCGAAAGTGTTAATTAAAACCTCAGATTTAATGGTAATTAGAAATCCATACGTGATTTTAGGGTTATTTTTAGTGATCGTTTTTATTTTATTTGTGGTCTATAAAATGCCGCAGACAAAAGAAGAAGGGGTAATGCCAAAAATTGGAGAAACTTTTCAAAAATTAGCTAAAAATAAAAAATATGTTTTAGGGGTTTTGGCACAAATATTATATGTTGGAGGTCAAATAATGTGCTGGACGTATATTTATCAATATGCAGAAGCTATTGGCATGGATAACGTTACAGCAGGGTATTATCAAATGGTGGCATTTATTTTATTTACGGTGGGAAGAGCATTTGGAACCTATTTATTGCGATTCTTAAGTTCTGGAAAATTATTAATGTTATTTGCCTTAGCTGCAGTCATTTTTTCTCTTGTAACCATCGTTGTAAAAGGAATGTTGGGTTTATATAGCTTGGTGGCAATTTCATTTTTTATGTCTCTTATGTTTCCAACAATCTACGGAATTGCATTGGGTGATTTAACCGAAGAACAGTCTAAGGTGGGGTCTGCTGGTTTGGTAATGGCAATTGTTGGAGGTGCCTTGATGCCTAAATTACAAGGAATGATTATTGATGCTGGAGGCAATGGAGTGGCAGACCTGCAAATTATGGGAGTTTCTGAGGTGAATTTTTCTTTTATACTTCCGCTTTTGTGTTTTGCTTATATTTTTTGGTTTGGTTTGCGTGTGCATAGGAGGCACGAAGCAACAGACGATATTCTTCACAATACCAATAATTAAATGAAAAGATTTAAAAGACATTGTTTGGCTTTAGATTTAATTGATGATTCAAAACTTATTCAAGAGTACAAAAAATACCATCAAAATGTGTGGCCAGAAATTACAGATAGTTTCATAGAATCTGGTATTGAGAATGTTGAAATATTTTGCGTTGGCAATCGATTATTTATGATTTTAGAAGTGAATGAATCTTTTTCTTTCGATAAAAAAGCCAAAATAGATGGTTCAAATCCGAAGGTTCAAGAATGGGAAAATTTAATGTCGAAATATCAAAATACACTGCCTATAGCCAAAGAAGGTCAAAAATGGTTAATCATGGAAAAGATATATCAATTAAAAGAAACAAAATAAATATGGAGCTAACAATAAATTCAAAATATCCATCGGTTACAGATTTAAGAAATAAAGCAAAGATTAAAATGCCTAAGTTTGCTTTTGAATATTTAGATGGCGGTTGCAACGAAGACGTTAATTTAAATAAAAATAGATCTGATATTCAGAAAATAGAATTGATGCCAAAGTATTTGTCAAAGTTTGAAAAATCAGAGATGAAAACAGCCTTGTTTGGCCATTCTTACAGTGCACCCGTGGGAATAGCCCCTGTGGGTTTGCAAGGGTTAATGTGGCCAAACTCACCAGAAATTTTAGCCAAGGCAGCATTTGAGCACAACATTCCTTTTGTGCTAAGTACGGTAACAACTGCAAGCATTGAACGTATAGCAGAAATTACAGAAGGTAGATCTTGGTTTCAATTGTATCATCCTGCAGAAGAATCAGTGAAGCGAGACTTGTTGAATAGAGCAGCAGATGTTGAAATGGATGTGTTGGTTATTTTGGCAGATGTTCCTACGTTTGGATTTAGACCAAGAGATATTCGCAATGGCTTAGCAATGCCACCAAAAATGAGTGTAAAAAACATTCTTGAAGTTTTTAAAAAACCAGATTGGGCAATGCAGACGTTAATTTATGGTCAACCTGCTTTTAAAACTTTAGAACCCTATATGCCTAAAGGGCTAAATTTAAAAAAGTTAGGAGAATTTATGGACGCTACTTTTTCAGGTCGTTTAAACGAAGAAAGAATTGCATCAATTAGAGAGCAGTGGAAAGGAAAATTAGTAATTAAAGGAGTAGTAAACGAAGAAGATGTCCAAAAAGCAATTCGTTTAGGAGTTGACGGGATTATCGTTTCCAATCATGGTGGTCGTCAGTTAGATGCAGGTCAATCATCTATTGTACCTATGACATATTTAGCAAAAAAATACAGAGATCAAATTAAAATCATGGTAGACTCTGGTTTACGTGGTGGTCCAGATATTGCAAGAGCTATGGCTAGTGGCGCTTCTTTTACTTTTATGGGACGCAGTTTTATGTATGGGGTTGGAGCGCTAGGAAAACAAGGAGGTGACCATACGATTTCTCTAATTAAAAGAGAACTCCAGCAAGTAATGGAGCAACTATGTTGTGAAAAAATAATAAATTTGGAAAAACACCTTATAGAAAAGTAATTTTTTGAAGTCATTTTGTAAAACATATAGCTTAATTTTTGCAATACTATTTTCTTTTGCAATTCGTGCGCAAGAGCGTATTGATTTTAATTATATTGATGGTAATCAAGGGCTATCTGAAAATATAGTAAACGATATTACACAAGATCAAAATGGTTTTATTTGGTTAGCAACTAACGATGGTTTAAATCGTTATGATGGCTATAAAATGACGTATTTTCGTTACGATCCAGAAAATCAATCAAGTTTAAGTAGTAACGTTTTAGAATCGTTATGGGTTTCAAAAAAGGGAATGTTATGGATTGGAACGAGTGATGGAGGTTTAAATAGGTACAATCCCATTAACAATTCTTTTAAAAGGTTTCAAAATGATCCTGAAGATGAAACAACAATTCCTGTGGGTATCGTAGATGATGTTACAGAAGATACAAATGGAAATATTTGGGTCATTATTCGTTCTAAAGGAGTCTACCGTTTACAACAAAATAAAAATAGAACTGAGTTTATTTTTTATGATATAAAAGAAGCCCTACCCAATCGTCCTGTGGTGTTAACAGCTTCTAAACGCGGAGGTGTTTGGGTTTCAACATTAAAAGGTATTATACATCTATCAGATAAAACCCCAATTAATTTAAGTTTTTCTGAATGGCAAAATGAATTGCTAAAACAGGGAAAAGCGGTTATAGAATCTGAAAATGGCAGTTTTTGGTTTGTTTACCATTCAGGTAAAATTATAAATGCATCCATTAGCGGCGATTTAGATTCCTATAACAATACATTGGTGATTCATAAAGAATTATTTACCGACAATTTAAGTGCAGAAATCTCCTTAAGTGAAGATCAAGAGCGTAATATTTGGCTAAGTGCCAACAAAAAATTACTAAAAATAAGTAATAAGGGAGTTTTTACCTATGAAAGCGGAAAGTTCCCTTACAACAATCTCTTAAACACTAAAATAAATTGCACATTTATAGATCGATCTAATGTTTTATGGCTTGGAACCTATAATAAAGGAGCTTTAAATTTTGATATTCGTAGGCCTCCTATTTATAGTTTAGATGATTTGTCATTTCAAAAGAAAAACAAAGAAAATTCGTTTTTTAATAACGCAATTCACTCTTTTTGTGAAGACAAGTTTGGTGCGCTTTGGATTGGTACTGAAGGAGGAGGATTACTTAGGGTTAGAAATGGCTTAAATGCGTTTATCGATTCAAGTTTAGAAAAAAAATCTAACTTCGATTTTTTTGAGCCTACTAATCCGTCTGATTTATTAGTTGGAACAAATATTTACAGCTTATTTTCTGACTCTAAAAACAGGGTCTGGATTGGCACCGAAAATGGGATTACTTGTTTTCAGTTTAATAAAACTTATCAAAACAACAGAAATTTACAGAATAAAGATTTTAATGTAAAACACTTTTATTCTAAAGAAATAAATTTTAAAAAACTTGCAGGTAATGAGGTGTATTATATTACCGAAGATGATTTAGGAACGATTTGGGTAGCGAGTTGGGATGGTGGTTTACAGCGTTTTTTAGAAAAAGAAAATAGGTTTGAAGCTTTTCAACATAATCCTCATCAAAAAGGTACAATTTCTCATAATACCATTAGAAGTATCGTTTTTGAACCCAATGGAGAAGCTTGGATAGGAACTGCTGGTGGTGGTTTAAATAAGATGATTTTTCCAGAAGGCAGAGAAGGTTTACCTTATTTTTTAAACTTTAAACACGATGCATCAAACAAAGAAAGCATTAGTAATAATTACATTTTAGACCTAGTTAAAGACAAAGAAGACAATTTATGGATTAGCACCTTTGGTGGTGGTTTAAATAAAATGATTTTAGATGATAAAAAACAATCTTTATCACGATTTAAAAGATACACCACAAAAAATCAATTACCAAGTAATACTATTAAAGCAATGCTTTTTGATGACGCGAACACATTGTGGGCATCAACAAACAGAGATGTTTTTCAGATGGATGTTAGCTCAGGAGAAATTTTACAAGTATTAAATGCATCACAATTTAAATTGGATGAATTTAAAGATCATTCTAAATTTAAGTTTAAAGATGGAAGTATGATTTTTGGCGGAATTAATGATTTAGGGTTGTTTTATCCTAAAAAGTTAAAAATTGATACGACTCAAATTAAAGCGAGTATCACAAAAATATTTGTAGATAATGTAGAGTTAAATCCAAATAATAAAAATAATGCAGTTAATTATTTAGAAAAAACAATTCAATATACAGACAGAATAACGCTTCCTTATGATAAAAATACCATAGAAATTGAGTTTTCAGGTATGGAATTTTCAAACCCAACAGGCGTAAAGTACAAATATTTCTTAGAAGGGTATGATGATGTAAGTTTAGTATCTAGTGATCGAAATGTTAGATACACAAAGATTCCTTCTGGTAATTATGTGTTTCACGTAAAAGCCTCAAAAAACGCATTTAATTGGTCTGGTGAAGAAAAGATTTTGGCAATTACCATTCAACCTCCTTTTTGGTTAACTACTTATGCCTATCTGTTTTATTTCGTCATAGCAATTATTATCGGTGTTGCTATTTATCGGATCATTATTTTCAGAGTAAGACTAAAAAGTCAAATTAAAATCGAACATATTAAACGCGAAGAATCCGAAAAAATAAACAACCTAAAGTTACAATTTTTCACTAACGTTTCTCACGAATTAAGAACGCCATTAAGTTTAATTTCTAATCCTGCAGATAAGTTAGTTGCAGACCCAGATATGAATTATGAACAACATAAAATGTTGAAGATGATTCAAAGAAATTCTAATCGATTGCAAAATTTAATCACGCAGTTATTAGACTTTCGAAAAATGGAATCAGGAATTTTAAGCCTATCTCTTTACAAAGATGACATCATTCCGTTTATCTATGATATTTACAAATCTTTCGAAGAAATAGCGGCATCAAAACAAATTAATTATCGATTTAGTTGCGATGCCAGTAACATTGTCTGTTTATTTGATGCTGATAAATTGGAGAAAATTATTTACAATCTAATTTCAAATGCATTTAAATTCACACCTGCTGGCGGAACGATTATCTTATCACTATCAAAGGAAACTATTAAGGGAAAAGGCATCAATAAAAATATAACCGAGCATCTTAAAATACAGGTTTCAGATACAGGTATTGGAATACGTGAAGAAGAACAGAAAAATATTTTTAAACGTTTTTATCAAGCAGAAGATGGTAAAAGAGGCAAAGTAATTGGTACAGGTATTGGGTTATCGTACACACATAATTTAGTCAAATTACACCATGGCGAAATAACTTTTAAGAGTCAATTAGAAAAAGGAACAAAATTTACCATAATGTTACCTTTAGCTGAAAAAGTGTATAAAGATTATGTAGTAAACAAAAATACAGTCCTTGAAAAATCAGAATATTTGAATGATGAAATTAATGGTTTAAAAGATGCATTTTTAGCCACTAACTTTAAGACTAAAGAAAAACAAAACCTTCATAAAAAGCAGACCCTTTTATTGGTTGAAGATAACGCTGAACTAAGTTATTTTGTAGAACGAGAATTGGCTAAAGATTATAATGTACTCGTTGCAGAAAATGGATTGATAGGTTTAGAGTTGGCCAAAAAACATTTACCAGATTTAATTATTTCCGATTTAATGATGCCGGAAATGGATGGAATAGAAATGTGTGAAATATTAAAGTCGGAAATGAAAACCTGTCACATACCAATTATTATATTAACTGCTAAAGCGGGCCTAGAATCTGAAAAAAGAGGTTTAGAAACGGGAGCAGATGAGTTTGTTTTAAAGCCTTTTAAAATTGAAATATTACAACTACGTATTAAAAATTTATTGCAAACTAAAGTTCGTCTCTTTAAACAATTTAATTTAAAAGCAGATGCTATTGAGTTTAAGGAGGCAAAAGATTCTAAAGACAAGGACCTTATAGATTTGGTGAAATCTAAAATTATAGAAAACTTAGAAAATAGCAATTTTGATGTGGAAGAATTGAGTAAAGTTGTGGGGATGAGTAGATCATCACTCTACAAAAAAATTAAACGAATTACAGGGATGTCTACCACAGAACTTGTGCGCTATGTGAAATTAAATGAAGCTACTTTATTGCTTAAACAAAACAAGTATTCAGTAGAGCAAGTTACCTATATGGTTGGTTTTTCAGACAAAAGGTATTTTAGAGATTGTTTTAAAAAAGTGTACAGTAAAACACCTTCAGAATACATTCAAGAATTATCAAATAATATCAATTAATTCACAATTCAGTTTTTTACATAGAAAAAACCATTTACCACTCTTTAATTATCATTTTGTTTCGGGTGTTTTTTATAGAAAATTTAACTTTGTTTTATTAAAAACATAAATTAAACATTGAATTAAAGAAATAATGTTATTTTGAAGATGTTTTTTTTAAGAATCAACTAAAATCAACCATTTAAAACCAAAGGAACCAAAATGAAAAAGGTTATTCAGAAAATTTTTACTTTAATTTTTTTATTGCAAATTACGTTGTGTATTGCGCAAACAAGAAAAATTACAGGTGTTGTTCAAGATGAGAGTCAGAATCCTTTACCTGGTGTTAGTATTCTTATAAAAAATACAACAAAAGGGTTAACAACCGATTTTGATGGCAACTTCTCTATAGAAGTTAAGGAAGGAGATGTTCTTCTCTTTTCTTATGTAGGAATGAAAGAGCAAGAAATTGTGATTAAAAAGCAAACGAACCTCAAGGTAATTTTAGTAAACGCCAACCAATTAGATGAAATCGTAATTGTTGGATATGGTTCCTCTAAGAAAAAAGACCTTACAGGTTCTGTTTCTAGGATTTCTGCTAAAGAGTTTGAAGGACAAAATGTATCAACTGCAGACCAACTTTTGCAAGGCCGTATCGCAGGTGTGCAAGTTGTTGGTGGTAGCGGATCTCCTGGAGAAGCCCTAAAAATTCAAATTAGAGGTGCCAATTCTTTACTAGGTTCTAACACTCCTTTATATGTTATAGATGGTGTGCCAATTACATCAGAAAATGCTTTTGCAGAAAATGGTTTAGAAGGCGATCAAAATTCTTCAAACTCAAATATTATGTCTTTAATAGATCCTAGTCAAATTGAAAGCATAGATGTTTTAAAGGATGCTTCTGCTACTGCCATTTATGGCTCTCAGGGGGCAAATGGTGTTATTATTATTACTACCAAAAAACCGGTTTCTGGTAAGGCTAGAATTCAAGTTACTTCTAAAGTTACGTTTAATACTGTAGAAAAATTCATCAATTTAGAAGAGCCTTGGCAGTTTGCTGAAGATTGGAATGAAGCTACAAATTTTCCAGGTAGTCCTGTTTTTCAATATGATGGTACAACAAATGTAGAAGGAGTCTATTTTCCTGGTGTAGAGGAAATTAGAAGCAACCCTGATCAATGGGGAGTAGATTGGCAAGATGAAATTTTTGATAATACCATAACCACCAATCAGTCTGTTAGTATCAGTGATAAAATTGGTAATTCTAGTTATAATATTTCTTATAGTACCTTAGACGATACTGGTATACTCATTGATACACGTTTTAAAAGAAACACCTTTACTGCTAGAATAAATTCTTCTAAATGGAATAACAAATTAAAGTATGGAGCCAATGTGTATTATTCTAAGACTGCAGGAAATAATAAATCTAATTCAGGAGGAAACTCATTCAATGTAGGGGTTATTAATAATGCTTTATCATATAATAATGTATTTCCAGTGTACGATGAAAATGGTGACTATTTTGTAATTCAGAATCCAGATGGCAGCCAAGACAATTTAAATCATCCCCTTAATTATTTAAAAGGAATCAATGATTTAACAGAAGGGAAGTACCTTATTATTTCTGGATTTGCAGATTTGAAGTTATTAAACAACTTAAATTTTAAATCGACTATTAACTCAGTTGTTAACAACTCAAACCGTGAAGTGTATTGGCCCAGATCTAACTGGAGAGGTGTTGGCTTTAATGGAATTGGGTCTGTAACCATTCAAGAAAGGACTAAAATGGTGTATGAAAATTATTTCACCTACAACAAAAGAGTGTTTCAAGATCATTCTTTGAATGCGGTTGTTGGCTTTTCGTACCAAGAAGATACTTCGAAACGAATCAACGCAACAAGTAGTAATTTTCAAACAGATGATTTAGGAATAAAAGATATTTCATCAGGCCAAGACCCATTTATTACTACAGATAGTTATATCAATAGTCAATTAATGTCTTATTATGCGAGGTTAAATTATAAAATTAAAGATCGCTACTTATTTACATTTACGGGCAGAGCAGATGGTTCTTCCAAGTTTGGAAACACCAACAAATGGGGATATTTCCCTTCAGGGGCATTTGCATGGCGTATTTCTGAAGAAGAATTTATGCAAAACATTTCTAATAAAATATCAGATTTAAAATTTAGAGCCAGTTATGGGGTTACAGGAAGTCAGGCAATTGGAGCATATCAGTCTATTGCAGCATTAGGCACAACAGGATATTATTTTGGAGATTCCTATACAGTGGGCAACACGTACAACTCCATTCAAAATCCGGGTTTAAAGTGGGAAACAACTTATTCTTGGGATATTGGTTTTGATTTAAGTCTTTTTGACGACAAAATAAAAGTAGTTGTAGATTGGTATAACAAAGACACTAAAGATTTATTGTGGAGGTATCAAGTTGCTCGCGAAACAGGCTTTGATGTGGGTACTGTAAATCTCGGTGAAATTAACAACAGTGGTTTAGAAGTTACAATAAGTGGAGCTCCTATTAATAACGGCACTTTAAAATGGGATACCAATATAAGCTATACTAGAAATAGAAATAAAGTGGTAGAATTTATCAATCCAGAAAGTTCTGATGATTTGTTATTGGGCACACCACTTTGGGGTGGAAAAATGTATCCTAATGTTTTTCAAGAAGGCCAGCCTTTAGGTATGTTTTATGGATGGAGAACTGACGGAATTATTCAAACACAAGCAGAAGCAGACGCTATTACGTATAGTAATGGCTGGAGACCACCAGTTCCTGGTGAAATTAAGTTTGTAGATTTAGATGGTAATGGCGTTATAAACGACGAGGATAGAACTTTAATTGGAGACCCAAATCCAGATTTTTTACTCAACTGGAACAATTCAGTTTCTTTTAAAAACTGGCAAATGTCTTTTAATTTTAATTATGTGCATGGTGTAGATATTTTTAATATTACAGGTGCAAGACTTATGGAAAATAGAGGAAATGGAGTTGGTTCTTCTGCAAGCAACGACCAATGGTCAGCCTTCAACCCATCAAATGAATTTCCAATAATTGATGTCAATAGACAGTATGACAACGCTATGATAGATAGGTATATAGAAGATGGAACGTATTTAAGACTTAAAACATTGAGTTTAGGATATAATTTTGGCATAAAAAAGATCAAATGGTTGAATTGGTTAAAAATGAATTTGGCAGTAAATAATGTTTTTACAATTACAAATTATTCAGGTTATAACCCGGATGTAAGCTCATTTAATTCGAATGAAAAAATAAACTGGGATAGTGGTTCATTACCTTCTAATAGAGCCTATACGTTTACAGTACAATTTGGTTTGTAAATAGTAGATAAAATAATTGATGAATTTAATAACGAAAAAAATGAACACAATAATTTTTCATATAAAAAATAAATTAGTTGCCCTTAGTTGTTTAGTCATTCTTCTTTTAGTGATGAGTTGTGAAGATGCTTTAGAAGAAAAAGTTGTAGATTTTTACAATGCAGATGACTTTTTCAATACAGAACAACAAGCAAATACAGCCATATCAGGTATTTATGGTGGTTTACAAGACAATATAGGCTTACCACAATTATTTGGGGTAATAAGCACAATGTCAGACGAATTAAGAAGTCGTATGGCAGGACAAACCGCTTATTTTCAATTTTCCCAACACGAGTTTGATCCGTTTCATCCATATGTAGATCAAATTTATAAAAGATTATATAATGGCGTAAGAGATTGTAATTTTGTAATCGGAGGTTTAAAACAAGACGTTTTAGAGGATAAATATGATGCCTATTTAGCAGAAGCTCGTTTTTTTAGAGCCTATTATCATTTTATGTTGCTTAAAACCTATGGGCCAATTGTAATTTCTAACAGTTTGCCAACGGACCCTTTTGCAGCAAATGGACCAAGAAATAATGTTTTTGAAGTATTAGATTTTATTTTTGAAGATTTAACTTTTGCTGCAGAACATTTACCAGAATCTAATTCGATTGGGCGTGTAGATCAATGGGGCGCAAAAGCTATGAAAGCCAAAGCACACTTATGGTTGGCCTCTTGTGTTCAAAATAATGTATTGTATTATGAAACTCAACCAACAACGGGCGATTATACTCCTCAAACACATTATGCATTGGTAAGAGATTTATGTCAAGAAATTAAAGCTGGCTCTGGTTATGGATTGTATCAAGACTTTGAAAACTTATGGCTCATCAATAATAAAGAAAAAGAAAGTGGCACAGGTGTTAAAGAACATATGGTGTCTGTTAATTTTAACTTTACAGGCAATCCAGAAGAAGGGAACGCTTGGGGAGGTTTAATAAATACCTTTAGACAAGGTCTTAATCCAACGTATTGGGTAACTTCTAAGGGTGATGTGGTGCTTATGGGAGCTGGTTTTTCTGCAATTCATGCAGAGGTAGATTTTTGGCTAAAATTTGAAGGAGCTAATTTGGCAAATGCAAATAATTATAGTGATGGTGGTGATACCAGAAGATATAAAGGCTATCGTTTAGAAGCAAAATTAGATTCACCAGATGCTTCAACTTTAGTGGTCGGGCAACCAAATGCAGGAATCACGCAATACGATGCAATTTTTATGACTGTTTTTGGAGTGTCTAAATACGCAGGTCAAGGGCCAGAAAATAATACTTCCGGAAACGCTTTGATACCAATTATGCGATACTCAGATGTACTGTTAATGTTAGCAGAAGCTAGCAATGAATTAGGAGATACAGGTTTAGCCATAGAAAATTTAAATGCAGTAAGACAAAGAGCTTATGAAGGAGATTCAGGCCAATTTCCTAACGCAAACCTTTCAGTAGATACAGATTTAGGTCTTGCAATTTTAGAAGAACGGGGTAAAGAGTTTGTAGGTGAAATTAACAGATGGTACGATTTGGTAAGAACAAAAACTGTAATTTCTACCTTACAAAACTTAAATTCAATTACACCTCCAACAGGAACGTTGAGCGATAAAAACTATTTTTTACCCATTCCAGTAAATGCTCTAGTGGCAAATCCTAACATCGAGCAGTCTGAAGTTTGGAAGTAAATTGAAAAAGAAATAAACCATTTAAAATTTTTTAAAATGAAAAAAAATATCCTAAAATACCTAGCAGTGTCTTTCGTTTTGATTTCAGTTATTGCTTGTCAAGATGATGACAGTTTTACCTTAAGTAGTAAAAGTTTTGAAGCCGCAGTGACTATGGTCTCATTAGAAAACCAAGGGGGAACGCCGCAAATCACAACCACTACAACTGTTGAAGTAACGCAGGGTCTAGAGTCTAAAGTTGAAGTAAATATGAACAAATTGGCTGATTTCTCTGCCATTAAAATTAATGAACTCGAAATTTCTGAAACTGCAACAGCGCTTTATAATGGTAATGAAATTACACCCGAAACGATTTTTGCTCCTGAATTGATAAACACCAATAGCGATGGTATAGCGACTTGGACATTTACCATACAAGTAGTGTCATCGAATGGAAATACACGAAATTGGGTTTTTTATTTAAACAGCTCTGCGCCACCAAATTTGCAATTTGATGCAGCTTCCAATAGCACATTTGATTTTTACAACGAACAAAAACACATAGGAGAAATTCTTGTGGCAGGAATCTCGAATACTGGTGATGGAAAGTGGACTTTTGCAAACGCCAATTTGATACAATGGGGGCCAAAGTTAGACATTCTAAAAAATGGTGTAAATCAAGTATCACCAGATTATGATATGAGTGATGATTATTTTGTTTTCAATGCAAACGGAACGTTCGAATTTTCTTATGGCCCAAATGGGAAGTCTATGTTTCAAAACACAGACAATTCTTCACATAAAAAATATTATTTAAAACAAGGTGTTGGTGAATGGTCTATTGAAGTGAGCGATAGAGGTGTAAACGGAACAGGCGCTACTGGAGCAGGTGAATTTTATACAATAAAGTTGTACAATTACGAAACCGAAGAAACTACAGCTTTAATAAACATGCGTTATGTATTTGGTCAGCTGAAATTCAATCAATATGATGGCAATGGAGCCTGGATGAAATACGATGCTACACTAAGACCTTAGCGATAAATGGTTTATTTATTAAATCAAGTTTTGGTAAAATTAAGAATCACTTTTTTCGAGTATCAGTTAATTCACCATAATTTTTTTAAAGAATTACACTGCACTTAAAGCAGAATATCATAAAGAATCCTGTAACATTCTACATCCTTTTAAAAATCAAAAAAAATGAAATATTTTCTTTCGCTATTGATCGTATTACTTGTTTGTAACAGTCAAAAGACCAAAGCTCAAAACAACGAAAAACCCAATGTTCTTTTTATCATTTTAGATGATTTAAATGACACCGTTGAAGGATTAGGTGGCCATCCACAGGCAAAAACTCCGAATATGGATAAACTAATGAAAAGAGGCGTTACCTTTAAAAAAGCGTATGCAAATTCGCCTTTGTGTGCACCTTCTCGTTCTAGTTTACTAACAAGTACCTACCCTCAATCTAGTGGAGTATTGAATGCATATTATGTACCTGCAATGAATAATTTAGAATGGCGAAAAGCGCCTAAATTAAGAAATGCCAAAACCTTTATGGAGTATTTTAGAGATTATGGGTATCAAGTGCATGGTACTGGAAAAATATTTCATAATGGTGATGAAGATTGGTCTGTTTGGTTAGATCCTATTACCGGAAAATCAAATTTTGGTTTTTTTCCTTCTTGGGGGCCTTTTCCTTGGGATGGTAAAAAACAATTTAGCCCTAATCGTTATAGCCACGATTTTGCAGTAAAACACCCAAGTTTTAAAGATGTAAACGCATTAAAAGTTTTTACAAGTTTAGCAGATGTTCCTAACGTTCCTACCAATAAGGAAAAAGGAATTCCAGGATACAATGGTTGGCGCGAATTAGGGCATGCATTTCGATACGAATCCGAAGAGGATAGAGATCTAATGGCTGATGAATTGAGTGCGCAATGGGTAGTAGAAAAATTTGAAAACAATCGTTTTTACAAACCATTTATGATGGCAGTAGGTATTAACCGCCCGCACGCCCCTTTAATTGCACCCAAAAAATATTTTGATATGTTTCCTTTAGACTCTATTCAATTACCTCCAGTAAATGAAAATGATTATGATGATATTGCTACCATTGTAAAAGAAAATTCCGCAATTACAAATGGTATTGGCGAATACAAAAAATTTAAACGCAATGGCTATGACAAAAAATGGGTACAAGCATATTTAGCTTGCGTAGCTTTTGCAGATGCACAAGTGGGTAAAATTTTAGACGCTTTAGAAAGTAGTAAATATGCAAAAAACACCATTGTAGTATTAACAAGTGATCATGGCTACCATATGGGCGAAAAAATGCGCTACCACAAATGGTCAGTCTGGGAAGAAGCAAATCGAGTACCTTTTATAGTAGCAGGAAAAGGCATACCTAAAAATGAAGTTTGTGAAACCCCTATTTCATTAGTAGACATTTACCCAACATTGTTAGACTACTGTAATCTTCCAAAAAACAAAAACTTAGAAGGCCACTCTATTATTCCATTATTAAAGAATCCTAAAAAAGGCATTTGGGACGGCCCAGATCTTGCTTTAGGTGTGGTTGGTTATGTTAATAATAAAAATAAAAAAATATTTGAACCACATTACACAGCGAGATCTAAAGATTTTAGATACATATTATGCAGTAATGGTGAAGAGGAGCTTTACAACCACAAACTAGATCCATACGAATGGAAAAATATTGCTAATGATAAAAAGTATGCTAAAATAAAAGCTTCCTTAAAAGAACAGGTATTTACTTTAATTGGAGATAGTAAATTTAAACCAAAAGAAAATTAATTCAATTCAAATTAGTTCAATAATAAATGTCAATTCTTTTTAGAGTTGGCATTTTTTTATGTCTTTTTTTAGCAGAAAATAGTGGTTGACATTCATCAAAAGTAACCCTCTTTAAATGACTGTTTAAAGTAATCTTTCGATATAAAAAGTATGGAAACAACTATAAATACTGTATTTGAACCATTTACCCCCCTTTAATTATTGAATATTTTAAAAAAAAGCAGAGTTGATCAATAGTTTTGTTTCCAAGAATTAAAACGTTAAACATTCAAATATGAAATCAACAAAGAAAAAACTTTTTACAATAGCAACGCTGTTATGTTTTGCGGTATTTGTAAATGCACAAACAACAGGCTTAACAGATAACTTTTCAAACGAAGATACTTCTGGAGAACTGGTACAACTTTTAACAGATCAATCTTATAAAACATCTTTAAAAGATAGTGTTATGCAAGTGCATTACAAAGCAGGATTTGGAAGCAAATGGAAAGAAATTAGATACAATGCACCTAATAATGGTACGTTCAATTTGTCGGCATCAGGCAAGTCTTTTAGTATGGATGTAAAATCTACAGTTGCCTACCCAATATATGTGCTGTTTATAGGAGAAGACGATAAAGTAGTTAGTGGTGCTTATAACCAAACTTTTATTGCAGATGGTGCTTGGCAAACTATTGAAGTAAATGGGAGTGCAGATGATGCTTTTAGTAAGATTAAATATTTAAAAATATTTGTAAATCCTAAATCAGAAGTAGATGAATCTGGAATACTTTATATAGATAACCTCGTTATAGGAGATGGTTCCTTTAAAGTCACAAACTAAACTTAAACACCAATTATTAAATAAATACAATTATGAAAAACAAATTACTTAAAAAATTACTTTTTACATTGTGCGTAAGCCTCGGTTTACAAGCGCATTCTCAAGGCTTAACAGATGCCTTTGAAGATGCTACAGCATCGAATGTTAATTTAACACACTTAAATTATAGTGGCGCAGATTATAGTGCTGTTTCATCAGTAGAAAATGGAGAATTAAAATTTGAATTTACTCATATTTCAGGGACATCTCCTGCTTTTCAAGTTTTTAGCTACGATTTACCTAGTGCACAAGATTTGTCAGGAACAGGCAATACACTTACCTTTAGAATAAAATCTACCAAACAATTTCCTTTGTATCTTCAGTTTATGGAAGATGATGGTGTTGGGGGTTACACTCAGGTGGAAGCTGTTTTTAGGAGTGATTTAACCTATACAGCAAATGGCGCATGGCAAACTGTTACAGCGCCAATTTCTAATATTGCAAATTATGATGCGATAACAAGAGTAAGAATTGGAATTAATACAGCGGGTACAGGAGGTGATTATATTGCAGAATCGGGTATTGCTTATTTAGATAACTTTGTTTTTGGAGATGGAAGTACAGTGGTTTCTTCACCTGGATCAGGTATAGTTACAACAAGATTAATTGATAGTTTTGAAAATACAGAAAATTCTAATGCTTTAATCACACACATTAATAGCGCAAGATTAGTTTCTTCTCTTGCCTCAGATGCAGGAAATGGTGTTTTGAATTTTGAATATATAGCTGGTGCTGGCAGTCAATTTAATAATGCAAGATATTATGCTCCACAAAACGCAGACGGTGGTTATTTTAGTTTAGCTGACGGAACAACCGTTTCTATGAGAATCAAATCTTCAGAAGGTTATCGATTTTTCTTAAAAGCAGTATTTACGGATACCACAGAATCGGGTAACTTTTTTATGCCAGAGTATACCAACATTGGCAACTGGCAAAATGTTTCTGTTGCACTTACTGGGGTTGCTGGTAAGCAAATTGAATTTTTTAGAATTTATATGAACTGGGTACCGCAAGATGCAGATTCAGGAGATATGTTTGTTGATGATTTAAACATTGCTTCTAGTGGTAGTTATTGGGATGTAGAAAGCAATATGGTAGTAGAACCTTTAGTAAATACAGACTTAAGTGATGATTTAAGTGCTACCAATGCAGGTGTTACAGGAGGCACGTTTACACATATTAATGGTAGTGGTTTAAGCTCATCAGTAGTTAGCGAGGAGTTAGTGGTAAATTATACAAACCCAACAAATCCAAATTTTGCTGCAATTTTATATAATGCACCTAGTAACCTTGCAGGTGGCTATTTAAATTTAACAGCAGATCAAACTGTAACTATGAAAATAAAATCGGCTACAGCTATTCCTGTTATCATTCAACCCTATGATGTCAACGGTTTAAAAGGCGATGGTAAAGAGTTAACCTATACTGCAGATGGCACTTATCAGACTGCCTCAACAACGTTAACATTTGCTGACACCAATAGTGGTTCTGGACCTGCAGATGTATCTCAAATAGCATTTATTAGAATTTATGTAAATTCTGGGGGTTCTCAAATAATAGATGCAGACGCTACAGTTTATATAGACGATATAGTAATGGGTGAAGGTAGTTTAGCAGTTTGGGATGGTAGTTCGGATACGAGTTGGACAACTGGAGCTAACTGGAGTACAGATGTAGTTCCAAATTCACTAATAAATATTTCTATTCCTTCAGGTTTAACAAACTACCCGACTATTGCTTCGGGTACAGCTGTAACAGTAAATAGTTTAACATTAGAATCTGGTGCTACATTAATTGCAGACGGTACTTCTACAGTTACCGGAAACGTTACATACAAGAGAAACCTTTCATTTACAGCTGGTAATGCAGAAGGATGGCATTTAGTAGGTGCACCTGTTGCTGGCCAAACGTATAATGATACTTTTGTGTCTGCTAATTCTATAGCTTCTGGTACAGGGTCTAATAGAGGTATTGCAACCTATGATAATGGAGTTGCAACAGGTAATTGGACGTATCTTCAATCAGGAGGCAGTGGTACTTTTGAAACTGGTAAGGGCTATTCCGTAAAAACATCACAAACTACAGATATTTCATTCACAGGAACTTTACATACTGATGCTGTTGCAGAACCTATTACAGTAGGCGCTGGAACTCCTTTTAACTTAATTAGTAATCCATATACTGCATTTATCAACAGCGGTACATTTTTAACCTCAAATACAGGGTTGTTAACCTTTGAAACACTTTGGGTATGGGACCCTTCTACAAAGAATTACGACGCAAAAACTAGTGATGTAGCTTTTAAAGTTGCCCCAGGGCAAGCATTTTTTGTGAGCAGCGTATCTGCAGGAGATGTTACTTTTGCAGAGAATATACAAAGTCATGAAGCTACTGATACATTTTTAAAATCTGAATCAAAACCAGAAATTACTTTAAATATGACAGATGGTTCTTTGAACAGATACGCAAAAATTTATTACAATAGTAAAGCCACTACATCTTTTGATAATGGATTAGATGGCGAAAGATTTGGTGGAGCTACCAGTACGTTAGATGTATTTACGCAAATGTTAGAAAATAATGAAGGTAAAAATTATCAAATACAATCATTGCCAAATTCAGATTTTGAAAGTATGGTGATTCCAGTGGGTATCATAGGCGAATCAGGAAAAGAGGTTGTTTTTACAGCAAACACAAACAACTTACCCGAAGACTTAAATGTATATTTAGAAGATAGAGATACGAACACCTTTAAGCGTTTAGATGAAGCAAATGCAAACTATACAGTTACATTATCTGAGGCGTTAAACGGAGCCGGAAGGTTTTACTTACATACAAAATCTAGCAGTGCATTAAGTGTTACAGATGCATTATTAGAAAATGTGAGTATTTATAAATCTGATAAAACGAAATTAACAGTAACAGGTTTAGAACCGGGTCAAGCAAGTATTAAAATATTTAATATTTTAGGAAAGCAAATGATAACTACTTCTTTTAATTCTAATGGAGTGCAAGAAATTGCACTACCAAATTTAGCAACAGGTTTTTATATTGTTCAATTAGAGACAGAAAAAGGTAAATTGAATAAGAAAATAATTTTAGAATAATTCTCCATAATTTTTGATACAACATATTATGAAAAAAACATTAGACAATCAAGAAATAACGCGTAAAGAAGCGATAAAAAAAATAGGTAATTACGGTAAATATGCAGCGCTAACTGCCTTAGGTACTTATATGATTTTAAATCCACAAAAAGCACAAGCAAGTAGTGTTCCAGAAGATCCTGGTAGTGGCTTTTAATACCTATAAAAAGAAAAAGTAAAAATTGAAGCCTCACTAAATGCGGGGCTTTTTTGGTTATTCTGGTTTATATAAAATAGATAAACCCTCTAGATAGCATCAAAAAAGGCAAGAATAATATATAAAAACCATTCACCCCTCTTCAAATACGTAAATTTTCAGTTTTTGTTTTGAAAAAAAACAAAATTTGTAGAAGAAAGATTAACAATAAACATTTTTAAAATAAAAATTATGAAAACAAGATTACTAATGATTATTTGTTTTGTTTGTGGAATACAACTACAAGCACAAGGACTTACGGATGCCTTTGAAGATGCCACAATATCGAACGCAAATTTTACACACTTAAATTACGATGGTTCAGATTATAGCGCAGTTTCTTCAATAGAAAACGGAGAACTCAAATTCGAGTTTACTCACAAATCAGGAACCTCACCTACTTTCCAAGTTTTTGCCTATACCTTTCCAAGTGCACTAGATTTATCAGGTACTGGAAATACCATAACGTTTCGAATTAAGTCTTCAAAACAATACCCTTTATACTTACAATTTATGAAAGACAATGGATCTGGTGGATACGATCAAGTAGAAGCTGTCTTTAGAAATAGTTTGGTTTATGCAGCAGATGGCGCATGGCAAACCGTTACTGCTCCCATTGGTAATATTGTCAACTATGATGCGATTACAAGAGTAAGAATTGGTATCAATACAGCAGGTACAGGAACTGATTATTTAGCTGAATCTGGAGTAGTGTATTTAGATAATTTTGTTGTTGGAGATGGGAGTACTGTAATTGGACCAATGCCTGCTGCTGCGTTAGTCAACTCAGGCTTGTCAGATGACTTTAACAATGCTGTTGTTTCTAATACCTTGTTAGGCCACGCAGAAAGTAATATGTTAACTTCATCAACTTTTGATGATGAAGGTAATGGTGTTCTTAAATTTGATTATACCAGTGGTACTGGCGAAACATTTAAAAGAGCTAGATATTATGCACCTGCTAATGCTACTGGTGGTTATTTTAATTTATCAGCTGGTGCAACCATCTCAATGAAAGTAAAATCTTCTTTAGCGTATCCAGTTATTTTGCAAGCTGTAGATAAAGATGGTAAGTTAAGCACCTCTAATGCAACAACAACTTATGATGTTAGTGGAGGAAATGCAGATACTTGGCAAACCCTAACAGCAACAATTACGTTTCCAGATGGAACTAGTGATACAGAAATAGCGTACATCAGAATTTATGTAAATGGTAATAACAATGTGCCTACAACCGGCACTTTATATATCGACGATATTGTTATTGGAGATGGCTCTTACACTGTAGGAAATGTTTTAAGCGTGAAAGAAGAATTTCAAATTGAAGCTTCTCTATACCCAAATCCATCAAAGGGAATTATATATGTAAACAGTAAAGAAACAGTAAAGAATTTTAGAGTTTTTAATGTTTTAGGACAAGAAATTATTTCAAAAACTTTGAATGCGTCAAACAAAAACTTTGAAATTAATTTATCATCATTCTCAAAAGGAATCTATACAATTCAATTACAAGGAGAAAAAGGGAGATTATCTAAAAAAATTATTTTAGAATAAACGACTTCTTTTTTCAATAAGAAAAAATAGTGATGCTTGTTAGCATTAGTCGTACAAGCAATTTTTCAGACTTATAAATTTGAAAACCTTGTGTGAGAAATCTTGTTGAATTGTTTTTTGTTTTCTTGTTAAAAGTATTAGAAATGAAATGCCCAAGATGTAAAAACATAAAGATACAGACTAGAATTTCTAGAAAAATCATTCATAGGCTTTTTAGAAAATCTAAAGCTTATAAATGTTACAATTGCGAAAAAACCTATGTCGTATGGCTTGGGATTGCGATGTAGTTTTTGCAAATACAATATTGTAAAACAATTTAAAAAGTTTACGATGTTGTGCTTTAATTAATGTTTTTTTTAAGGATAAATACCAGGCTTATAAAACAACTAAGATTTTTAATCTATTAAACTAAAAAAATGTTTTCTAAAATAAAGAACTCTTTAAATGTATTACTCGCTTTTACGCTGCTTTTTTTAAGTAGTTTTAAAGAAATATCTTTAAACACAGCAACCTTAGAACGAATTGAATTAAAAGTTGTAGTTGCTAATCAAAGTGTAATAACAAAGTTTAAAACCTTATCGCAGGCAATTGAAGCATCAAGAAATTTTGATGCTAGCAGTCAAAAAGAAATTCGCATTTCAGAAGGATTTTATTATTTATCAAATACTATTTCTTTAGGACCTCGTGATGAGGGATTGACTATAACAGGAGATAACAATAGTAAGACAACTCTTTATGGTGGGCAAATTATTGATTCGTGGAAGAAGCAGGTAGGTCAATTCTGGGTAGCAGATTTGCCAAAAATTAAAGGTCAAGATTGGTTTTTTAGGACATTAATAGTAGATGGTAAATATGCTCCTAGAGCAAGGTTTCCAGAAAAAGGAGCACTTGAGCATAATACGAAGTTTAATGGAAAATGGATGAGTACTGCTCAAGGTGGATGGAAAGACAAGCCGACTCATAAAGAATTGACTCAAATTAATTTTAAAAATGGAGATATTACTCCTGATTTTGAAACTGCAAATGCAGAAATAACAGTTTTACATCATTGGGATGAAACCTTGGTAGGTGTACAAGAAGTTAATTTTAAAGATAACATACTTACTACATCAATAGAAACTGGACATCCTATAGGCGCCTTCAATTCTTCGGAATATATTATCTGGAATACCTCAAGAGGAATGACAAAACCTGGGCAATGGTATATTGATAAGGAAAAACATCAGTTGGTCTATTGGCCGCTGAAAAACCAGAATATGAATGATGTTCAAGTTGTGATTCCTACTCTAAAAAACGTTTTTAAAATTACAGATACCAAACATATTGTTATTAAAAACCTTTCTATTCAAGCAGCTAATACAGCTATGAAGGTGGGTAGTTTTGGAGCTAAATTATTTGACGGTGCCATATCTCTAAGAAATAGCAATCAATGTACTTTTGAAAACTTAAAAATTTCAGGAGTTTCTGGTTGGGGTTTAAAATTATTTGGAGAAAATCTAACTGTAGAAGATTGTGAAATTCACAATGTTGGTGCAGGCGGAATTTATATAATTGGTTCAAATGCACTCATAAAAAACAATTACATTCATCATGTTGGTAAAGTATATTTTAGCACTATTGCTTTATACGCAGGTGTTACTGACCCAAACGTAAAAGAAGAATGGAATTTTGGAAAAAATAAGACCAATGTAGTTTTATCTAACAATATAATTCATGATGCACCTTATGTAGGTATTGGAATTGGTGTAAGCAATAGTGTAATTGAGTACAATAAAATTTCGCGTGTTATGCAAGAATTAGCAGACGGATCAGGCATTTACGCTACTTTTTGTAAGAATTTAACTTTAAAAGGAAATTATGTGAATGAACTTGTTTCTGGAAAACATGGCAAAGTGCATGCCTATTATTTAGATGAATTATCAAATAATTCTACAGTAGAAGATAATATTTCAGAAGGTGTTAGTTCGCCATTTTTAACTCATATGACGAGTGGAAACACCATTAAAAATAATATTTTTATGACAAAAGGCCCCATGACAATTCGGTTTTTAAAATCTAAAGAAAGTAAATTCCAAAATAACCTATTAATTTCTGACACCTCTTTTACTCTCTATAGAGATAACGATATTAAGGTTTTAGAAAATAATATTTTTGATGTTCCTTTAGGACAAGTTTATGAAAGTCCTTCTAAAAATTACAGCCACATTAAAACCAAGCTGAACTTAATAGATAATAACAAAATAGAAAACTCAGGTTTTGTTTTTAATGGCAAAAAAATAAATACAAATAAAAGCTCAAACTTAGGAGAATGGATTTGGAATGGAATGAAAACCTTCAATATAGAATTTGAGA
>TARA_R110002126_G_scaffold167330_5_pt1 | contig 89124 bp, 87 predicted proteins | sample TARA_R110002126 | Tara Oceans TARA_R110002126 (sample SAMEA4397536) | marine metagenome | biome: Polar Biome; feature: [DCM] deep chlorophyll maximum layer (ENVO:01000326); material: water (ENVO:00002006), including particulate matter (ENVO:01000060) such as... | depth 30 m
CCAGAAAGCACAGCTTGAGGCGCAAAACCTCGAGACCAAAAAAGAAGCCGAAGCAATGGCGGACAAGCTGAACGGTCAGCAGTTCGTTGTTATTCGTTCCGCTTCCGATTCGGGTGCTTTGTACGGTTCCGTTACAACACGTGACGCAGCCGACGTTGCAACCGCCGAAGGTTTCACAGTCGACCGCAAACAGGTCGTTCTGCGCAACCCGATCAAAGATCTGGGCCTGCACGACGTAACCGTCGTTCTGCACCCCGAAGTAGAAGCCACCATTCAGTTGAACGTGGCACGTTCCCCTGAAGAGGCCGAACTTCAGGCGGCAGGCAAGTCGATCCAAGAACTGGCAGCGGAAGAAGAAGCCGCAGCCGAGTTCGAGATTTCCGAATTGTTCGACGATATCGGCTCTGCCGCGAACGATGACGAAGATCTGGCTGAAGCTGTTGAAGCGCAGGAAGACGACGAAGCGAAAGCTTAAGTCTCTCAATGCCTTAGAAGATTTAACGCCGTCCCCACATGCTGGGGGCGGCGTTTTCATTTGGTGGGCGCGCTTGATCCGCCCTGCATGGCATTCGCCAGAATCACCCCCCTAAAAACAATTTCTCCACGTCGCAGCCCGCGCGTCTGCGCTTCTACGCTCATTCGACGTGGGTTTAGGCGACCCTCTGCCCATGCAAAACCGCCAAGGTTGCGAGGCACTTCATCCGATGTAGTGTTTCCAAAGCAAAAACCAGAGTGTCCAGATGACAGCCATATCACGCCGCCTTTTGTGCCAGATGCTCTTGTGCAGCACTGGCCTTGCCGCTTGCGCAAGCAGACCATCACCCGGCCCGGCCCCTGCCCCCAAAATGCAGCTTTACCCGAACGAGACGCCGGAACTGCGCAGCCTGATCAACAAATGGGCCGACTTTTACGACGTCCCGCGCCCGCTTGTGCACCGCCTGGCCATTCGGGAAAGCACCCACCGCCCAGAGGCCCGCAATGGCCCCTACTACGGATTGTTACAGATCCTGCCCGCCACAGCGCGTGGCATGGGGTTTCAGGGCAGCTCGGGCGATTTGCTGAACCCTGACGTGAACCTGAAATACGGGGTGAAATATCTGCGTGGCGCATGGCTGCTGGCAGACGGCGATCACACGACAGCAATCAAATGGTACGCAAGCGGTTACTATTACGAAGCCAAACGCCGCGGCATGTTAAATGAAACCGGCCTGCGCAACGGGTGATCGGAAAATTCGAATTTTCCGGCCCGGAATTTTTGAAAATTCCGCCACCGCTAGATAGCAAAAGGGCCACCCAAACGGATGGCCCTTCGCTAATTCTCACCTAGAAGGCAGTTAGACTTATTCGTCTTCCAGCGCTTCAACAGCTTTTTGAAGGTCCTCTTTGGACACTTCTTTTTCGTTCAATGTCGCTTGCTCAAACACGTGGTCAACGACCTTGTCTTCAAACAATGGCGCACGCAGCTGCTGCTGCATTTGCTGGTTTTGCTGAACGAATTCAAAGAACTGGCGCTCTTGACCCGGGTACTGACGTGCCTGGTTCATGATCGCTTGGGTCATCTCTGCGTCTGTTACCTGAACTTCGGCTTTCTGACCCAGCTCTGCCAACAGCAGGCCAAGACGAACGCGGCGTGCTGCCAAGGTCTTGTGCTCTTCTGTGGTTTCGATCTCTGGGTGGTCATGGCCCTGAACATCAGGGTTGTCTTCGTGCCACAGCTGATGCGCGATCTGACCTGCTTCGGCGTCCAACAAGGACGGTGGCAGGTCAAAGCTGACCAGCTTGTCCAGCTCGTCCAGCAGGCCACGCTTCATAACAGCGCGCGATGCGCCCATGTATTCGGCTTCCAGACGTTCGGCGATTTGTGTTTTCAAACCGGCCAGATCTTCTGCGCCAAACTTGGTTGCCAGTTCGTCATCGATCTTGGCAGCAACAGGCTTTTTAACGTCTTTGACTTTGCATTCAAACACGGCCTCTTTGCCAGCAAGGTGCGGCGCTTGGTAATCATCTGGGAAAGAAACTGTAACGTCTTTGTCTTCACCAGCAACAACACCAACCAGCTGCTCTTCAAAGCCGGGGATGAAGGAGTTGGAGCCCAGTACCAAAGGATAATCCTCGGCAGCACCGCCATCGAACGCTTCGCCGTCAACTTTACCCAAGAAATCGAACACGATCTGGTCGCCGTCTTTGGCTTTTGTGCCAGCTTTGCGCGATTCAAAATCTTGTGCAGTCTCGGCCAGGTTTGCCAACGCTTCTTCAACCGCGGCATCGTCGGCTTTGACGACCATTTTCTCAAGCTTGATGGATGTCAGATCAACTTCAGGAATCTCGGGCAGCGCTTCATAGGTCATTGTGACCTCGACATCGTCGCCTTCTTTCCAGTCTTCGTTGGCCATTTTCACATCGGGCTGCATCGCAGGGCGATCGCCGGACTTTTCAAAATGCTCTTGCATTGCGCCATCGATGGCTTCTTGCATGGCTTCGCCCATAACCTTTTGGCCGAACTGCTTTTTCAGCAGCGCCATAGGTACTTTACCTTTGCGAAAGCCCTTCATTTCGACTTCGGGCTGTGCTTCGGCCAGCTTTTCGTTGACCTTGGCCTCCAGTTCAGCTGCTGTCACAGTGATGGCATAGCCGCGTTTCAGACCTTCGTTCAGCGTCTCGTTGACCTGCATGTTTGCTCCATAGGGTAAGGCCGCGCGATAATCGGCGCGGGCGGAAAAATTTCCGCTCTTCTATTTGGGCCTGCGCTTGGGCGCAAGCGGATTTGGGTTGGGCCCGGACCGGCGGCGCATAAAACCCGCCAAACGATGCCCCGAATTACATCCCCAAGGCTTCTTTATACATCTCAAGGACGGCTTCTTCTTCGGCGATGTCGTCTTTGTCGCGTTTACGCAAAGAGATCACTTTGCGCAGCACTTTGGTATCGTAACCTTATACCACCATCTTATTTTTGTATTATACCCTTGACCACGACCCTTTTTTTGCCTCCAATGCCAACAAACACCACCAGTCGAAATTTGTATTATATGCCATCTCCCTTCCCCATTGCAGTTACCGCACATCTGCCCCTTCACAGCAGGGATCATACTGCTTTACCGGTTATTTTCCTCCAAGATCCACAATCTGGAGAAAGCGAAATTTGTATGGAGGTTGTCAAATGGGCTTCGGAACTAAGTGCCGAGCTTGGCACCGTGTCAGTAGGCCAGCACATCATTACGGTATGTCGGTTCATGAACTTCTTCCGCCTTTATTCCCAAGGCCAATCCTTAAGCATTAAAGATCAGACTATTTCGATTTTCGCCTACTTGGACTTCCGCGGGACTGGCACCAAATACCTTGAAACTGACCATCTGTTGTATCCACTCAACTGGAACGGCGTTGCCAAGACGACTGTCAGCTCTGAATTCAACTACCTGATTCGATATTTCCGCTTCTTAGAGAGCCATTCCGGCGCTGATGCAAAAATCCTGGATCGGCATTTATTTCTCCTTCCGGAGCGTGAAGTGATTAGCCTCCAAAAAAAATCAAACGATCTTTTCATTCATCTGGCCAACCAACGCCAATATTGGGCGGACCTCAGAGCCGACGATCCAATTAGAGTTCCGCAGCGCTTTCGACCTACGAACAAGCAAAATGGATTCAGACCCTTTCCTCCCGAAGAAGAGATCAAACGTATTATCACAACCGAGAGGAATCCCGTTTTCAAAGCCATTTGGATACTACTTGCATATGGCGCGTCGCACCGTATCTCTGAAGTATTGAATATCTGGCAAGCGGACATTCTGCCGTCCTCCTACAATAAGGAGCTTTTCGGACTTCCTGCTGACGGCCTACCTCTTGTATTGATCGCCCACCCAAATCAAAGCAAATGGCTTGGCGATTTTAGCACAAAAAAGACAACAAGGATGGAGCATCTTCTAAGAACATATGGATTCCCACCGAGGTCAGACCGATCAAGCGCCGATCCACTTTACGCCGGCTTCAAAACAAAAAAGCTTTCCGGAAATTTCCTGATCGCGAAGACGTGGTGGTTGAACGAAGATGCTGCGCTTGCATTCGAGAATTGTGTGGACAAGATCAGGGCATTCCACCTTCGCCACAGAACAAGCCGCAAACATCCTTACTTCTTTGTAAACATGTATGCCAAAGATCATCGGCTTGGAGAGCCGCTAACAATGAATCGCGTTTCTCAAGCTTGGGTTCACGCATGTGAAAGAGCTGGAGTAAAACCCCACACTCGCGGTAGAAATCTTCACGGGCTGCGTCATTTTTCAAAATTTTACATGACCGAAATGGGTCTCAGCTCCTCAATCATTCAAATAATTAGAGGCGATCACTCCATTCTCTCGCAAGACGAGTACGGTCAATGCTCGACCGCAGTGAATCGAGCTCTCACCGAAATGGCGCAGATAAAAGGCCTACGATAGTGGACGAACAAGACTTCTTAACAACCCAATCCGGCAGATATTACATTAATATATCTGACAAAATTGTCGCCCGATCGGATTTATCGTGGGAACATATCTTCAAGTCTCTTCGAGAGTCCGAAGAGATATGGCGCCAATGGCTGCTTGAAGGCCTGATTACCCCGTTCAACGAACATATCAGCGCTCCGTTCAGCGGCTATCGTGCATCAAAAGATAATAAAAGCAGCGATCCAACCTTCCTGCTCAAATCCGAATATGGCGGAGCGACCAAATATCGCTTCCTAATTCGAACAGCAATCTACTTGGAATGGATGCAAAGAAATGGATACGTAGAGGGTACATTCTCCGGTAGGCCCCGAACAAAATTTGGGAGAGATTTCGACCTTGACCAGACTCTCCGATCCCTTCGGAAACCTGATGTCGAGAATATGTGGCGTAGCATTCTAATAGACAAGGACACACGTATTTCAGTCGGCAGTACGTATCTGGAGTCGTCTCTCAGATACCACGTGGAATACATTCTGAATCTCGCGCAAAAGAGCGTAAATAGCGAGGCTCCACTGGATTTCTTAAACAGAGTCTTTCAGAAATTTATCCCTCTCAGCGGAAAAGATCAGGTAAACGGCACTTCGGCGTTTCGACGAGAAGTGCGCCTATCGGTTCTACGCTTCCTGGTATTCCTATCAAACGACAAGGTCGTTAAACTTTCCGCTCCCACGATTGCACAAAATGCACACGAACTATCAGGAGTATTTAAGGGGTTCGTGAAAATATTTGCGACCCGTAAACTGGCAAGAGAACGGCACGCAGAAATCGAAGCTGGCATGGCTTATTTGGCAGTGCACTATAATGGAGATCGCCAACTCAGGCTTGCCGACTTTTTTATCTACTTCTGTGCGGCAAACTATGGATCTTCGGACGATTTCGCGCCTGAGTTTCTTTCTTTAGTACAAACGGCCACAGCAGGGCAATCCAACAATATTCGTCCATACTTTAACGGCATCCGTGAGCACTATCAGGTCCCTCATGACGAATACAGAAAGTGGGATAGTATCCTTAAGGGACGAAATAGCCGGTCAGTGCTTGAAGGCCCCTTTTCTATGTTCCGATTACAAGCGCGCCTGACAACTGCCGCTCTGCCCGTTCAGGTCAAAAACTTTGAGAAAAGAACCGGGATTAAATTCCCGTCCAAATTTGACCCTGGCATATTAAGATGGGTAGACGATTTGGAGCGGTATATTCGCAAACTTCCGCGACGAGGCCTTGCAAGTATCTATGCATCTTCGACCCAATGGCTTTACTACCTTTGCACGCTTTCCACAGCAGAACGGCCTGGAAGTTTTGCAGAGGTCGTTCGAGAAAATCACATCAAAAGCGTCAAACGTCGCAACACATATGAATCATTTTTGATCAGGAACAATCTGAAACCTGGTGAGCGTTTACGGGACCTGTATCAGGTAATGGAAGTCTGGCAAACCGAACATCCAGAGGTTCTTTACCTCCCTATTTCCCCCAAACTTGACTGGTCAAACGCGTCTAAATCTTTCCGGACGAAAAGAAAGGCAATCCCAACTCTGATCATCCAGACCCTGATTGAAGAAAACGCCCGAGAATGCGCGAAAGGATTGCCTTACGCAATGTACCGAGATTGGATTTCAATAAGGCAGTCTGGTAGCTCGGTCATGCGTATTGACGGGGAACGTCCAGAGGAGAAAATACCTTCCGTCCCTGCGTCCATTGATTGCATCCTGCATCTTGGGATGCGTAGTTCTTCTGCCCGATGGCTCGACTCTGGCGAGGGGGACGAGTTCGGTATTGATTACGATAGCGTCAAAGAGGTGCCAAACACGTCAGCGCAAGCGCAATCGGGCGAACAGAACGGATTCCTTCAAAGGATGCAGGTTGGCCCCACTCAATGGGTTCCATCAATTCTGATGTTGCGGAACAAGACAGTCGCTGTCCACGAGATACCTTATGCGCCAAAAGATCTTGTACACCGCTTGCTGACCATACGAAGCCTTCAGGAAAGCTATAACCCTATCAAGGGACCAATTCGTGCAGTTGAGGACGAGACCCTCACAAACAATCTTGAGGATGTTGCACTTGTTTTCCCACTCTTCCGCGACCCAAGCAATTCCCAGGACAAACCGGTGTCATATGTGAAGCTCACCCGTTGGTGGGATGAGCTACTCCGTAGCTGCGAACCGATCGTTCATCAAAAGAGAAAAGAGGCGATTGGCTACGATTGCGAATATTATCATTTCTTTGACTCCGATGAAAAGCCGCTATGGGACATTCACTCAATTCGAGTCACCGTGGTAACTGCTCTATTGGAAATGGGCGTCTCCCCCACGATTGTTCAACACTTAGTCGGTCACAAATCACCTGCAATGACGTTGCACTATGAAGCTATCGAGAACAGCAAGGTGAGTTCGACATTGGCGCAAGCGTTGGAAGCCCGGCGGTTGGCAGCGGCTGAATCCATTGGGAACGCCGCCAGTGTGGAAGAACTTGAAGATGCCATCGAGAATGTTCTTGGAGGCCTTGCAGTCAGCGTGTCGGGAAGTGGCTTTTCGGAGGCTGCGAATTATGCAATCTCAAATGGAAAGAGGCTCAAAAACGGTCGATCTGCATTCTCTGTATTCAGCCATGGCGTCTGCCCAGGCGGTGATTGCGCGCAGGGGGGCGTGAAACGAGGAAATACCCACCTTCCCGTACATCGCGACATGGCGTGTTCGCGATGCCGTTTTAGGATAACTGGTCCAGCATTTCTTGCTGGATTGGAGTTAAACGCAAACATCCTAATGAATGAGATCGCCGAATCGTCACGGAAAGAAGAACGCCTTAACGAAGAATTGTTAGGACTAAGCCGTGTTGGAAAGCCGACCGCCATTCTTGAGAGCCGGGTAGCTAAAGAACAAGAATACCGGGACGAGGTATGGGCTGACTGGGCGGCAGAATACAAGACAATTCGAGAATGTCTGGATTTGGCAAAAACCTCTAATGGGGATAATCTACCTGCTACCCTTGGTGGCGTGTCGATGCACATCTCTGAGTTGAGCCCCCTACCTATGCTTCAAAACATTATTGGGAAATCAAAGGTCATTGCTGGTGCGGCCATCGATATTCCGCCTGGTCTTGTGCAAGTAAGAAACGAAATGATCTGGGAAATCGCATCGAGTTCTGGAGATATAGCAAAGCACCTAATTTCTCTGAACAAGGATGACCGCGCCGTAGCCATCCACGAATTCGGTGATCTCGTTTGTAGATACTCCGAAAGTTTGGGGGTGGAACCAGAAAACATTGTGCATGAACAAAGCACGTTGTTGCAGCTGGAGCAGCTCTGGGCAAGCGATCAAGAAGACGGAGAGCGTTAGGATGGACAACAGCGAACTGATATACTCACGACTTATGGAAGAAGCCGCAAAGTTTACATACCCTGACAAGCGGATCGGTACTCTCGAACGATTGAAGGCGGCATGCGACGCTATTGCCTCAGGAGAGCCAATCCCCGCCTCTCCTGGGGAGCCATTTTCTCATAGGAAAGCAATTCAAAAGATCAACCCATCCAATATCGAACGCGTCGTCAAGTCGAAGAATTGGACTGGTCCAAAGCGCAGTTTTATCGCGAACAAGACCAATGGCGTGCTCGAATACGTGCACGCACGCGAGGAAGAACGGGTAAACAAAAGCGGTACCGCATCAAAAACATTACCAACTCAGCTCGAAAGCTTGTTGTCGGAGATCCATAGCATAGAGGTTAGGCAAGCCATGCGAAATGAGATTGAACGACGCCGTACCGCTGAGCAAGAAGTGAAAATTATCAAGGAAGCGTTGAAAAAGTTGCCACAGATTGACGTTGGGGCCTTTCTGGGTGGTCGAGTTACGTCAGACAACATGGACCGGGCCACTCAGACTTCCCTGTCAGCACCTTCGGAGGAGTTGCAGCGGCAACTCAGAAGCCTTGTTGAACGCCTCACCAGAGGAGATTTACGGCGCATGGGAATGAAGAACGATGGCGGGGACATTCTTTCGATAAACAACGCTCCGGTGGTCCTAAATTCAGAACTGAAAGCAATGATAGAACTCGCCGGCCTGCCAAGCAGCTTTCTGACACAGGAGTAAAACCATGGGGAAGAGCGGACGGCAACTCGCCAAAGAAGCCGTTGAACGACTTGTCGAATTGATAGCTGAACGCGAACAAAATTGTGAATACCTACCCTTGCACCCAGGAGGCACTGCCCTCCACCTTGGAAATATCTGCAAGCTTGTCGCCGTTCTTCGAACGACCGTGAACACCAACGATGACTTTCGGGCGCGTTTGAAGGAGTACGCCAATCGACATGGTCTCGAATATTCCATCAAGGGGCAAGTCGCACCAGAAGAACATGACGCAGATGAGAAACAGCCCGTAGAGCCCATGATAGCCGCTTCGCGACTGAGGGAGGTAAATAACCGACTTGCGGCAGTCGAGCGGAACAACGTTGAGCTTAGAGCAGAAAACGCCAGCCTGCGTTCTCAACTGATGCGCAGAGATGAGGTGGCAGAACTCATAGCTCTGGGTGGTCGCATCGCACCTGGAGAGCTTGACCTTTGACATCGCAATCAACTGAGCCGTTGACCGCCCTGCCTTCCTGCTCTTCGCTTTTCACTGAGTATCTTGCTCGGGATCGGGCGTTCAAAAATATCGGCCCCAAACGGGCAACTGCGCTACTAAATGCCTTTGGCGCGAAGGTACGCATAGCAATGGCATCCATTGACGATCGCGTGGTGGAAATCATAGGTGAAGCGTCGGCCATCAATGCCGCGGCAGTACTGGAGACCCGCATCCCTGAGGTCGAGTTTCTGGAATGGCTGGCAAGCGTGGGGGCGGACATTCCAATCCAAAAAGCTATTCGTTTGGCGAGAGCTTGGGGCGAGCAAGGCACAGACGCTGTACAGAGGAACCCTTACTTATTGCTCGCAGTGAGCGACTGGAGAACCGTCGATCGAGTTGCGAAGAGTTTGGGGGTTTCGAAGACGGATCACAGGCGCCAAGTCGCCGCCATAGAAGCCTCTCTGATGGGCAAAGGGGGCTATAGCAGTGGGTGCACGCTGGTAACCGAGGAACACGCCCTCCAGCGCGCCTCACAGCTCTCAGGGTATGATCTCAGCCCCTTGGTCGTGGACCACGCCGTCCGCGAGGGAGCCGCAGCCAGGCTGCGTGGTGCGCTGCAACCTCCAGGAGCGGCCTACATGGAGGCGCACTGCGCTCTACTTCTTGCACCGCTTGCACCGCAGAAGCCATGCCTTGGCGTCACATGTCCTGAGGCATTGGATGAAATCGTGAAGAGCTACGAGGCTGTACTGCCCTTTCCCCTAACTGAAATGCAACGCGAGGCTGTCAAAAAGCCACACAGGCATCGGTTGACGGTCATAGCAGGGTATGCTGGATCCGGAAAAACAACAGTACTGCGGGGCGTCTGTGACACACAGGAAGCAATTGGCAGGAAGCCCTTGATTGTCACTCTGTCAGGACGTGCGGCCCAGCGTGCTTCCGAGGCAACTGGGCGGCGCGCCGTAACCGTTGCGCGTTTCTTGCTTGAAATGGGGAAATCGCACGTTCCTTTGGGATCAGAGAATGTTCTAATAGTCGACGAAGCCAGCATGCTTGGGCTTGTCGAATTTTGGAGGCTTCTTCGGCGGCTGGGCAATGCATCGCTTGTCCTTTGCGGTGATCCTGCCCAACTTCCGCCTGTATCGCCTGGCATAGTGTTCCATCACCTTGTCATTGATCCGGACATTCGGAAAGTCGTCCTTGATAGAGTTCATCGTCAGAACAAAACAACTGGGATTCCTGATTTGGCTGAAGGAGTACGGGATGGTATCATTAAAGATTTACAACCTTTCTCTGGCCCGAGACCTGGTGTGACATTCCGACCATGCAATCGCGATGTTCTGTGCGAAGATATCCTTTGGGTCGGGAAAGAAATGGCGGCTGGTGGCATCGAACGAAATTCGATGCAGATTATTGCGCCGACCAACCGCGAGATCGACACAATTAACAGCTTCTTTCACAGGCGAATTCTATTGGGAAAGCCCAACCTTTGGCCGAAAACTCAGCATGTAGCCGAGGGCGAGCCTGTGATGTGGACACAGAATGACCCAAACCGCGGCCTAACAAATGGCTCGCTCGGTCGGATTATCAAGATAGACCGAGAAAACATCGTCGCTAAGTTCGACGGAGCTATTCACAGGTTACAGCCGCAAGACGGGCAATTCCTCCAGCTTGCATGGGCGATCAGTGTGCACAAGGCCCAGGGAAGCCAATGGCAGCGCGTAATCATACCAGTCTATCAAAGCCAAATCGTAGATCGCTCACTAATTTACACTGCTCTGACACGGGCCCAGGAGCAGGTTATCTTGATGGGGTCATTCGCAGCACTTCGGGACGCCATCGACCGCCCCCCCGCCGCAACGGGACGGCGATGCGGCTTTCCAGAATGGATGCATCTTGCCCGAGCTAAAGAAGGTGAACTGAAGCAGTATGAACCAAGTGACACGGGCTGTTCAGTTTGACTTTCTGTTTCGGCAAGCCCTGTAATTGGAGGACGCTCAGATATACAATCTGCTCATGTATCGTTTTCGTATTTGGCCTGCGGTCAAGGCCTGCGGAGCGGAGCCCTCGCGTAGCTCAAGCGCAGCAGGCCGAGTGGGACGGTAGAGTTTTGCGAACCCTGCCGCCATCAAGCCGCCAGTCGACTTGTGTGCTCATCATGATTTGTCGTCTATCTACGGTTTTTCGATGAGTGTTTCTCAAATTTGGTAGAGTTGCTGAAGTATAAACTGCCCTGATGATGGTTCAAAGGATGAGCGCTTGCATAGAGCCTGGCCTGTTTAAGATGACTGGCGCTCAGACTGGGGAAGTTTGCAAGAATATTAGCCACGGGTTCTTGATTGCAGAGATCGGCGACCTCGTAAACGCCGACCCTTGTTCCCCGTAAAACTGGCATCCCTCCTCGGACTTCAGGATCAAAGACGACGTTTGCTTCTGCTGCGGCCAAGTCTGCCATCTTTGACGCCGTGTCGGCGATTGATTTCGGCAAGTCGATGCGCAATACGCCCTCCTCAAAAGGCTGATTGGCAGATCGGCCCCTCACAATACTACCAATCTCTCGTATCATCCGAAGGCGCATCTTTGTGCTTAGCAAAGGGCCCGTTGTCAGATCGAAATAGGCCATCGGACATACAACTGGCTTGAACAATGTTGCCGTGCGTTTAGACATGTTTTTCTTTGATCTCGCCAGAGCTGACTTTGGGATAAATCCACTGTTGATCATGCGAGCTATGGCTCCGCGTTTAGCACCAATGATGGCTAATACCTCCGACATCGTTAGTGGTCTCAACATGGAGGTCGGCAAGTCGGCAAGTGTCATCAAATCAGAGGTCATTTGGCAGCCTTCTCGAAATATCAGCCCCTGTTGCTCGTTTTTGAATTTCAAGAGCTATAAGCCATCCAGAGGCCAGTCTGGCACTATCAGGTCCGGCCCGATGCGGGACCTTTGTCCTTTCAAGCTTCTCGTAGAGCACATCCAAAGCATAGCCGTCGAACAAAGCGAAGCTGACCGCGTGGTAGTCTTCGATCAGGTGGGACGGTGCTTCGGCCTCGTTGCCGAGAAGTTGTTGCAGCCAGTATTGCTCAAATGGTGGGGCGTCAGAGATTAGAGTGCGGCCTGTAGCTTTTTCGCTTAATTCCATTGCTACACGATCGGCCTTGGGTGCTGTTTTGAGGCAATGGAACGGAATGTTGTGGACCGCCTCGCTCTGGGCTGACCAGTCCGAGAGGTCCCATGTGGGGTCCGGCTTGATCAATGAGGACCATGTCTGGACCTTTCCTTCGGAAATCCAGGATATACCAACTTCGATTGGCCAACTTTTGCCGGAAAGGCTCGATGCTTCGAAATCAAGCACGGCAAATCTCTCAATGTCTGTCCAAGTCATTAAATGCCCTGACTTTGTCGGCCTGGTTTGCCTGGCTGGTGATCACTGCTTCGGGCGCCGTCGTTATCGAGCTACGATAGCGGCACAGAGCAACCACTGATTATAAAATTCTCTTGCTGGCCAAATCGACAACCCCGTTCCTTGTGGTCGACGGATGGCCAGCTTCACGCATGGGACCAAACATTGCCGACAGTTTGGCAAGCTCATCGGAGGGGAAGTAATGTGCTCCGGTCTCTGCATCGACCATCCGCTCAATCAGAGCTTGATCTGCCGATGTGATCGCGCGCTCGACGAAGGACTGTGTTCCACAGATTCCCGTTCCGCCGTCGACGCATGCATAGGACGAGAGCGTCTCTTCAAAATACGCCAAATGTCGGGCATTCGGCAGATGTTCAAATGCATGTCTAAATTCGTTTTCACCTATTTCCGTCAGTTCCAAAGCAATGAAGGTTTTCCCATAAATAAGCGGCGTCGTGCTGCTGAAGCAGTAGGGTTGGGCCAGGTTTTGTAGCGACAGGATTTGCGCTCCTTGGAACGAGGTGCATTGGTTCAGCTTCAATTCCATAAGAGGTAACAAGAAGGCATGGTCGAGAATTGCGTTAAAGAGCTCGACCAGTGACTGGTCCTTTAGTCCTTTTTCCAGTTCTTGGTCGCGCGCTCGTCGGGCAGCGATAGAGGCGTTGATCAACACGTCGTTTTTTCCACTTTGGCTGTGCATCCTGAGCCCTCACTATTATCTGAATTTTAGATAATCATCTTTCGCGGATTAGTGCTTCCTCGTCAACAAGGAACACCCATGTGTCAGGCACGATCCGTAGCTCAGGGCAACAAGCGCTCTGCAAAAAACTCATTTCAGAAAGACAGGCGGCTGGCCTAACGCAAATCGATTTGGCGAAGAAACTTCGCTGCCATCAGTCACTGATCGCCAGGATCGAGAGTGGCGAGCGCCGGATCGATGTTGTGGAGCTGATTGTGCTTTGTCGTGCCATCGGTTGCCAAGCAGATGAAATGCTGAACGAAGTAGCGCAGTCCGTAGAACCGGAACATCGGCTGTAGCGGGTGGAATTGATGCGATTCAGTGCCGACTACACGCTCTCAAAGCGAAAAGGTGCCGTAACAGTCTACGGATAGTCTGGTATGTCTTGGTATTTAGGCCTCTATACCGGCATTCAAATAGGTATACTCGGACATCTGCATAGCATAGTCTGGTGCCGCTGTGGTGAATCGTTACCCTTCCTACCCTTCGAGCTTTTTGACGCGCTTCAATCCAACAAAACCTCGACCAACCCATCCAAATGACGCTTGGCTTTACGCCAATCCCCTGCATGTGCGTCGATCAGGTTCCAGAATTCGGGACCATGATCATGGTGCTTCAAGTGCGCCAGTTCGTGAATGAGCACATAGTCGACACACTGCCGCGGCGCTTTGACCAGGTGACGGTTGATGATGAGTTCACCGGATGGGGAGCAGCTCCCCCATTGGCGTGACATCTCCAGAAGTCGAAAGGGTGGAGGGGCATCCACCCAGGGGAGGGTTTTTGCCAACACATCAATGCGACGGCTCAGATAGTCGCGACCTCTGACGAGGTACCATGCACGAAGACGGCCTTTGATGTCATCTTCCAACCCGTTGGTGGTTTCGACTTCCAGCCGATTGCCACGCAGCCTTGCAGGTGCCGGTTTGCGGTCAACGGGTATCACCTTCAGCATATAACGGCGGCCCAGATAAAGTACCTGTTCCCCAGAGACATACTCACGAGGGCGCACTTGGGCATAGCGTTCCCTTGCTTCGCTGACATGCCCAACGACCCAGCGGGCTCTTTTCTGGACAGCTTGTTTGATGCTCTCATCGGAAAATCCAAGAGGCGCATCAACAGCGACCGATCCGTCTGGATTGACGTGGATGGCCACACGGGTCTTTCGGGCGTCATCGTAGGAAACTTGATAGGGAATCCGGTCCTCGCCATATGCCAGCACAAAAGCTGTCATGATCTGGTCGCACCAGCACGGACAATGCCAACGATCTGGTCTATCAATGCATTTGCGGAGTCCAGACCGCCAAGGAATTTGAAATACCGCGGAAGCAGAGCCTTGCGTATCTCGGATTCAATGCTGCCAGGGTTGATGGAATGCGTCTGTACGGCATCATCCACAGTCGAGTCGATGTGCATGGCCTCGGCAACCAGAACTTCCTCATCCTGTTCCGCGCCGTTCAGTTGCTCAAGCAAGGCTCCGTAGTAGGACTGGGCGCGGGGATGGTCCGCGAACCGATCCGGCACGCCAGGAGTATTCCTTCCGGAGACCTGTTCTTCCAGGTCCTTGAACAAGACGTACTGCTTGCCTGGATGATCGAACATCGCTTCCGCTGCCAGGATCGCTTCCTTGAGCAGTTCGGAGAACACGCGCTGCGCATATGGGTCATCGATCAGGTCTTGTTCTATAGTCTTGCGAATACGGGTCTTGATGACATCAGCTTCGGTGCGTGTCTTCTCGTCAGACCAGTCTTCCGGGTCATCGGCCTGCCCAAGTGTATCGACACGGATGAATCCTTCAGGATCCACGACCTCTTGTCCGATCACCTGTTTATCGACCATCCGCCGAATCTGCTCTTCGTACTCGGAGAAATCTACCGTCTCCTGCGCGTCCCGCTTGGCCTGCACCCGCAGTTCAGTGAAGAAGCGGAGATCGCGTTTGTAACCCTGGATGGTCTTTTCATCAAATGCCCCATCCTCGAAGAACGTCCTCGACGACAAGGCCAGCTTGAGACACATCCCGAACTCGGTCAGCGCATCATAGAAGTCCTCTCGGACTTTCTGGTTGGCATCTATGCTGTGACCAGCCCCATCATCAGCAGTCTTGGGGACAAGGACGCGTCGGAACTGTTCGATATCTTGCTTGTTCTGCACGCCGGAGAAAATCGCCCATAGCGCATCATGCAGGCCAGGGAGGCGCTTATATTCGACAGAAACGTTCGTGACCGTGCCCGCGAGATCGTCGATCTCGTATCCGGCTTGGGTTTGTGAAGCGAGGTCCGCGTAATCCTGGATCGACGTGTCCAGTTCAGCAAGAATACCGCGATAGTCGATCAAGTACCCGAATTGTTTGGCCTCATGCAGACGGTTCACTCGCGCGATAGCCTGAAGCAGGTTATGACCCTTGAGGTGTTTGTCGATATAAAGGACGGCGTTGCGGGGTTCGTCAAAGCCCGTCAGCAGCTTGTCCACGACGATCAGGATATCCGGTGCGCCATCGGTGCCAAATCGTTCGATGACATCAGTTTCATAGGCGTCCGCATCATTGCCAGCATTCATTTTCCACCAGGTCTGCACCTCAGGTGTCTTTGCATCATCTGTATCATCATGACCCTCACGGGTGTCGGGGGCCGAGATCACAACCGCGCTGGTCACGAGGCCAGTTTCATCGAGTGCTTTCTTGTACCGGATCGCGGACAGCTTACTGTCAGTCGCCAGCTGCGCCTTCAAGCCGAGCTTCAGCTTGGCAAAGTTCTCGGTGAAGTGGATCGCGATGTCGTAGGCGATCAGGTCGATACGGTGCGCCGCGCCGTATATCTGGCCCCTGCTGGAATACTTCTGTTTCAGGTCCGATTTCTGGCTGTCCGACAAGCCGGTTGTGATCTTGTCGAACCAGGCATCGATAGCAGCATCATTGATATCAACAACGGGCCGACGTTCCTCATAAACCAATGGGGTGACCGCACCGTCCTCGACGGCATCCTGCATCGTATAAGCGTGAAGGATCGGGCCGAACTTGTTGCGTGTTTTGTCTTCTTTCAACAGCGGCGTTCCCGTGAAGGCGATGAAGGCTGCGTTGGGTAGTGCCAGCCGCATCCGCTCATGGTTCTCGCCGCCCTGACTGCGGTGCCCCTCATCAACCAAAACGATGATTTTGTCAGAGGTGTTCTTGCACTCCGGCAGCTTGGTCGCTGAGTTGAACTTCTGAAGCAGTGTGAAGATGATCCGTTCTGACCCAGAACCAATACGTTTGGCCAGATCGCGACCGGACTGCACCTTGGAGGTCTCACCCTCCTTCTTCGTCGCCACCGCAGACCCGAAGGCCCCGCCGGTCATGAACGTTGCCGCAAGCTGTTTCTCAAGGTCCACACGATCTGTGACAATGATGATGCGACATCCGGCGAGCTCTTCGTCCAACAGCAGCGCCTTTGTCAGGAACACCATCAGGTTCGACTTGCCCGATCCTGTGGTGTGCCAGATAACGCCGCCCTCACGGCTGCCATCGGGCTTCTGGTGGGATACTTGAGTCAGGATAGCCTTGGCCCCCTGTACCTGCTGATACCGCGCCGCGATCTTGCCCAGTTTCCGGTCGAAGAAAATGAACCGTCTGGTGAAATCCAGCAGACGATCAGGCCGCAGTAGGCTGATGATCAACCTGTCCTGCTCGGTGGGCCACACGGGGCCGCTGTGAAGCCTGTCAAAATCGTCGCGCATCCACTTGGGCTTGTCGGCGAATAGCGCCTCTCTCTGAGCCACTGACAGGGGCATGGACTTCACGGCCTGCATCTGACCTTCCGTGATCTCCTCCTCGGTCCATGCTCCCCAGAACTTCTTATCCGTGCCCGTGGTGCCATAGCGCCCATCATTGCCAGAGATCGACAGCAGCAGTTGCGAATAGGCATAGAGGTCCTGAATGCCGTCGGTTTTTTGGTTTCTCAGGTGCTGGCTGATGCCTTCATCCACCATCGCTTTGTCCTTGGTCGATGACACGGGCCGCTTAGCCTCGATCACCACCAGGGGGATGCCGTTCACATAGCAGACGACATCGGGCCGAAACCGTCCCATGCCAGCAGGCCGCTCAACGCTGAGTTCTTCGGTGACCTGAAGGATATTGGCAGCGGGGTCCGCCCAGTCGATCAAGGGCACGGTGACGGATGTGCGCTGGCCGTCCACAAAATCGGTGACCGTGATCCCCAACGTCAGGTGCTTGTAGATCGCCTCATTGGCAGGGATCAGCCCTTCGTTCAGGCCCGTGGCGCTGATCTCGCGCACCACCTGATCAACGCCACCAGCAGAGAGCGGATAGGTCTGGCCCTTGAAGTCGAACCGATGCCCCTTGAGCCGTTCCCGCAAGATAGGCTCCAGCAACACACCGCGTTCCGAACCACGCAGGGCCAGCGCTTCGGCGGGGGTAAGATACTCCCACCCCATAGTCATCAGCACGTGCAGAGCTGGCAGTTTAGAGGCCGCCTCCTCGCGGGTGTCTGGGGTGCGGGACGTCACTACGCTACCGTTCGTTTCGAGTTGGTTTCAAACAGCGCGTTTGAGAACACGCCTTTGAACACGCCTTCCTCAAGGAAGTTCAGGATCACCTTCAGTCGCTTCTTATCGCCAGGGAGAATCAAGCATCCGTTCTGTTCGGCAATAACCAAGCCAATATCGGCTGCACGGGTTCGAATTGTAACAACGTCATTTTGCTCCAACACGCCGGAGCTCAAAACACCTTTGATCAACTTGCGGCTCCTCTCATCCATTGCAGCGTCAAACAACGCTGCATTCTCAACATGAAAATGACCGTGGGCTGCGAACGTTTGCACCTCCGCTTCCGTCGCCGCAACAAAGTGCTCTTGGATTGTCATGATCTTTCGCAAGTTCGCAAAACTCACAAATTTTACAGCGCTGCCCTCGATGACCGCTGTAAGCTTGGTATCCAGCGAAAAGCCGTGCTCAGTCAATTTGGCGAACTGATTGTTATCGTAGCGAAGCGTAAACCTGCCCTTTGCCAAGTACTGCGAACTTTGAAACCGTTGAACGAGTATTCGATTTTGGTCCGCGTTCGATTTCATAAAGACAGCTTTGATGCCCGCTTGATCATAATTGGTGACATCCAGCCGATCATATGCGGCAGGCCCATTCTGAAGCGTTTCATTGAAGGGCTGGAGCAGAGGCTGATCGTCGATGACCAAGAGGTCGTTGTCATCCGGGGTCCAATTTCCATCGAAGGGTTGATCATTGTCCTTCCCATCCAGGAACGCCGCTTCTTGATGATCAAACAGTTGCTCAATCTCGGCTTGGACTCCTGCTTGGAGGGGAATGCGTCGAACAACATTCTGATCGTTGATGCGGCACAGCGCGAAAAAGCTTCGTGGCATAATTACTCCGTATCTAAAATTACATAATCACCCAAATCGACGCCCACGATGTTGCAGTTGCCTTTGCGAATGGTTTTTTTGGATATCAATACTCTGGTGACCATCTCAGGAGTTCCGACTTTATAAAAGTGCCAACCGTAGAGACCCAGCAATGGATTAAAGAAATAGCTGTGACTGGTAAACGCGATGACAGCGAAGATCAGCAGAGTGGGTATCCAAATTGCCCAATTCAGATCGTTGAAATCTGCGGTGAACAACGGCATCAGATAAAGCAGGATGATTGCCGTATTCTCACGGTCAGCGGGCTCCACCGTTGTGATCGGGTAGGTTTCGGAGGCTGGAGCGTTCTTTCCCCTGGTTGCATTCAACACCCAGACACAAATGCGGACCAGAATCGCAGAGCCGAACATCAATAGTAGCATTATGTCATAGCGTTCGTTCAAAGCAGCAACCGCCGCATATGTGAATCCAACGGGGGCAATCGCCGTTGCCGTCAAAGCGACCCTTGCAAAACCACTAAGCATCGACCACCACCCGCCGTTTGCCCGTGAGCAGTTGCTGCATCAAGGCCTTCTTTTCGGTGCGGAGTTTTGTGAGTTGTTTTTCAAAGCCACCGATTTCGCCACTCGCGGCTTTGAGGATTGCGCCGATCTGAGCTTGTTCGGGAATGGACGGCACACGCACTGTCATGTTGCGGAAGTTACCCTGCGAAATCACGTAGCGTTGGCCACTACCATCACCAAGCTTGTAGGCTTGCCGTCGAAAGTCATCAGTCTGAAACACGTATGCACGGAAATTCATATCCCATGGCTCAGAGAGACGGAAACGAACTACGTGATAGCTATAACACACGCCCTCCATATCCTCGGCAGCAACCGCCGGAATAGCGATTTCATCGCGAGTTTCGGAGGATGGAGTGAAGAACACATCACCTCGCTTCACATTGCATTGCTCCAACTTGGCGGATGGGGCGGTCACAACGTGGTTTAGCTCCGCGTCGAAGATGAACTCTCGCCGGAACACGTCCAAGAAGTTCAGCAGTCGCACTTCTGGCTGGTTGTCTTCGGTCTTCTTGTCAACACCAGCAGATGAAACCAACCCCACATCCCCCAGCCGCACCTCTTTCCATGGTTGACCCTCGAACTCGGGGAAGCGGCGTTTGCCTGTGAGGAGGGATTGCATGAGGGCGCGTTTTTGGGCTTTGGCGGTGGCCAGCAGGGCCTCTGTTTTCTCAATCGCCGCATCCCAGGTCGAGAGGATATCCGCAATCTTCCGTTGTTCGGGGAGTGGGGGGATTGGGATTGGGAACTCTTTGATTTGTTTCGCGCTGATGTGAGGAACCGCAGTTTCGGTCTGAACACTCTTCACGTATTGTTCGAACCGATATCCATTTATGAAGAACCGAAGTAGCCGTTGGTCAAGGGTCGGATGAGCACGTAGACGCGACACACGTTGGAGCAATAAGGACGGCAAGTCGTGGTCCTTGACCTCAGCAACTTTCAGTCCGCCTGTGACCCAAGTTCGGTCCATGGCGATGACAAAGTCGCCAAGGTTTAGGTGGTATTTGGCCAGTTGTTCATATTGATCTTTATCCCATCGCTTTGCATCGCGCCAACGCAGTTGACCCTGTCCGATATTGTCACCGCGCAAAAGACGTATATCGTCAGAATCATCGGAATAGTCGGAACTCTTGAACGGAAACCCGCTCAAAAGGTCGACGTGGTCCCCCACTTCACTTTGTTTCCATCCTTCAGGAACCATAGCCAAGCTCCCGCAGATATCCCTCCATGCGGGTCTCCAACTCGGCCAGATCGGCCTTCAGCGCCTGCCGTTCGGCTCGGACGGCCAGCAAGTCGATCTCTTCTTCCTCCTCGAAGGTGTCCACGTAGCGGGGGATGTTGAGGTTGAAATCGTTCTCCTCGATCTCGGCCCGCGTGGCACGGTAGGCGTATTTGTCCACGCTCTCCCACGCGGCATATGTTGCCACGATCTTTTCAATATGCGTCTGGCCCAAGGCGTTTTGGTTGGTGCCCGAGATGAACTCACGGGAGGCATCGACGAACATCACGCTGTCGTCGGCCCTGTGTTTGCGAAACACCAGCAGGGCGGCGGGGATGCCAGTGCCGAAGAACAGCTTTTCCGGCAGGCCGATGACCGCATCGAGAAGGTTTTCCTCGATCAGCTTTTGCCGGATTTTCCCTTCGGTCGATCCACGGAACAGCACCCCATGGGGCACGACCACCACGGCGCGGCCTGTCCTGGGTTTCAGTGTTTCGATCATGTGCAGGATGAAGGCATAGTCGCCCTTGGTCTTGGGCGGGATGCCACGGCGAAAGCGTCCGAACTTGTCGGTCTCGGCGGCCTCGGTGCCCCATTTATCGAGGGAGAACGGTGGATTCGCGACGACGATATCAAAGTGCCGCAGCGCATCGTCCTTGGTGCGCAGCTTGGGGTTGCGGATCGTGTCGCCCCATTCGATCTGGTGGTTTTCTTCGCCGTGGAGGAACAGGTTCATCTTGGCCAGCGCCCAGGTGGAGCCGATCGCCTCTTGCCCATAGAGCGCATAGCCCTTGCCGCCGCTGTTCCGGATCAGCCTGCCGCATTTCATCAGGAGGGAGGCAGACCCACAGGTCGGATCGCAGATGTGATCCCCTGGTTGCGGATCGGCCAGACGAGCCATCAGATCGGACACCTCGGCGGGGGTATAGAACTCACCCGCCTTCTTGCCCGCCGTGGCCGCAAAGCGAGAGATCAGGTATTCATAGGCCCCGCCGATGATGTCGAGTTGCCCGACACGGGAGGGGCGCAGGTCGAGGGCGTCTTTGGCGAAGTCCTCCAGCAGGTGGCGGAGAATGTCGTTCTTCTGTTCCTCATCACCCAGCTTGTTGGAATTGAAGCTGATATCCTGGAACACGTCGCGCAGCTTGTCACCATTGGCCTCTTCGATGGCATGAAGGGCCTTGTCGATGCGTTCCCCGTTGCCAGCCTCGTGCCGCCGCTTGTGCAGGGCGTCAAAGCTGGCCCCCTCGGGTAGCTTGAAGGCTTCCTGCTGCATCATCGCCTCGACAAGTTCGGGGCTGTCGGGGTGTTCGGCCTGATAGCGGGCGTAGTGATCCTTCCACACGTCACTGACGTATTTGAGGAACAGCAGGGTGAGCACGTAATCCTTGTAGACCGAGGGGTCGACGACGCCCCTGAAGGTGTCACATGCCCCCCATGCGGCTTTGTTGATTTCGGCTTGGGTTACTGGGGTCATTTTCTGGCTTCCTGCTCGACGATAGGCTTTATGAAACCAAGCGCCTTTTGTTTTGAAATGACTTTCTGCCGATACGCCGTCGGATGCAAGTACGCGCCGCAGGGTTCTTGCCGCAAAAGCTCGCGTTGGGGCCCAGTCACTTGTCGCTCGGCCCTACAATTCCCATGCGAACGTCGCCCAAGGTTCTTTAACTCAGCTTATTTTTCCGGTTCAAGGTTGCACTTAGCTGCGCAGGTAGTGCAGGCTATTAGAAAAATTGAAAGAGGTAGCCGTGCGAGTCTGTGGTGTTGAATTGTCGGGATCGGAAGCGCGTCTTGCTGTAGTGGAGCTTGATCATGAAGGTGGCCCAAAATACATTGAACTTGATACAAAAAAAATTAAACTGAGCAATGACAAATCAAGTGAAGCGATAAAGTCGTTTAAGTCAGCAATTCAGTCTTTTGCCCACGAGAATGCGATCGAAATAGTCTGCATAAAAGATAGAGCCCATAAAGGCCGATTTGCGGGGGGAGCAATATCATTTAAGCTTGAATCACTTATACAGTCCATCGACGGGTGCGAAATAAAATTCGTCAGCCCGCAAACGTTGGCTTCATTTGAGAAGAAGAACTATGCTGGTGCTCCAAGCGGCATGCCTAAGTATCTCAAACCTGCATTCTCATCAGCTGCATTTGTCTTGGCATCTCAAGAATGACAGTCTCTGCGGACGATATTCCCGAAGAGTTTCGCAAGAAGTTCAAAGATCTTTGTGAAGAAATAGATTTTTTGAAGAAATTTTCGAAAGGAGCCAATGGAGTAACCCTTCGCGGTGTTAACAAATTACTCGGTCGGCCTGTTGTTGTAAAATTCTACTACTATGGTGACGGTGTTCATGTTGAGCCTGCCATACTTGCGAAGCTCGAATCTCCAAATATTCTGAAGGTAGATACAGCCGGCGCGATAGATGCTGAATATGCCTATTTCGTAACCCGCCACTGTGAAAGTGGCGATCTGGATGACCTCCTCGAAGGCGATAAGGTTTCAATCAGAGAAGCGGTCGAAGTTATCAAGCAAGTCGCATACGGAGGCAGTTACCTGCATGCTCAGGGTTATGTACATCGAGACCTCAAACCCTCCAATATCTTTCAGAACGTAGATGGCAGCTTTGTTATCGGCGATTTTGGATCGGTTGTGCGAACCCAGGACACAGGGTACGCGAATGCACTAACCAAACATTCAATTATATACCGACCACCTGAAGACTTCGATGATAGCAATACTTACTTCCGGCAGGGTGACGTATATCAAATAGGGATTTGCCTATATCAGGTCTTGGGAGGCTATTTTCCGTACGAAGTAGCAGAGTGGCTTACTCCAAAGGAGAAGAAGACTCTGGATTCCCTCGAAGGGTTCGACGCATCTATTTTTGCTGATCAGGCCATCGAAACGAGGATAAAGAAGGGTAAGATCTTAAATCTGAACACACTGCCACACTGCGTCCCTGGAAAGTTGAAGCGGATAATCAAGAAGGCCACGCACTTAGATAAAGACAAAAGATATCAGACGATAGCCGATTTCATAGCGGATATGAACAATGCGGATTCTCTTATTGTTAATTGGCGATTTGAAGACAAAACGTGGACGGCGCATGGGCATCCCAGGAGCTATCGCTACTTTAACACGGCGAATGGCATCGTCATTGAAAAGAGGAAGCTTGCTGGGAGCTGGCGAAAAGAGCGCAACTTATCTTTATACAGTGAGCAAGAAGCGGTGTCGTGGATCGTTGGAGCCATATCATAGCAACTTGCCGCTGCGTATACTCAGCCCATTATGGAGCGCCTCAAGTTGGCAGGTTGAATCAATCCCGCGGTGATGACGATAGAGATCTTCGCCTCAATTTGGAGACGCCCCAAGTTTCTTCTCCACACATGAGCGCGGAATATCACCGGCCTCACGGCGTTCCCTATGAGTGGCGCACAGTTTCTTCTCAAAAAAAGGCTGTAGAACAGCTCCTCATAGCATGCTGCGAACCCAGCATGTTTCTTGAGATTAGGCCATTCCAAGAGCTTCTTTGTACATCTCAAGCACGGCTTCTTCCTCAGCAATATCGTCTTTGTCCCTTTTCCGGAGTCTAATAAGAGTACGAACTACTTTCACGTCGTACCCACGACCCTTTAATTCTGAAAATACCTCTTTTTGCTGTTCCGCGAGGTCGGCCTTCTCCTGATCAAGCCTCTCGATGCGCTCGACGAACTGGCGCAGTTCGCTGGCGGTTACCTTGTAGGAGTCAGTTGCTTCTTCGTAGTCACTCATCGTTACCTCATTTGTATTCTTGGGATGGACTGGCCCAGTGGAACACACACCATAATACAGTGTTTCCCTCTAAGCCATTGTTTACTCACTCACACAACATATTAGTGGAGGTATTTGTAGCCGCGCGATTTGGCTTCGGCCATGACCTCTTTTTGCTGCTCGGCCAGATCTTTCTTTTCTGAATCAAGGCGTTCAATCCGCTCGACGAACTGACGCAGCTCGTTTGCGGTAACGCGGTAGGTGGCATCGCCAACGACGTCGGCGGATTCGGGGTTCGTAGCACTGTCGCTCATTGCGGGGTCCTGTGTCTGGAATGGGTCAGCGCCCTGACTAACGCCGCGCCTGCCCTGCCGCAAGCCACACTTGCGATACCTTGCCGATTGAGATAGCTCGCGCCCCATGGAAAGTGCATCAACATCTTTATTCGACATTCTGATCTGGGTCGGCGCGCTGATCTCGCTTGTAGGATTCTTTGGCCTTGTTTGGTGTATCGTCACCGTGATGCGGGCAAAACGCGCCAACCTGTCCGAAGATGAAATGCGCGCGGTCTTGCAGAAAGCCTTGCCGCTGAACCTGGCCGCGCTGTTTTTGTCGGTGATTGGTTTGATGATGGTCGTGATCGGCATCATGCTGGGCTAAATACGCGGCCCGCGAATTAACGCTTGAAACATATTCAATAATCTTTATATATTCTATTAACACGGGACGTATCTTTGCGGCCCCTCCTAACGTGTGAATGGGAATAACATGATTGAAGTCGAATGGATTTGGGGGCTGATTGGCGGCCTTATTATTGGATGTGGCGGCGCTGTCTACCTATTGGGCAACGGGCGCATCATGGGGGCCAGCGGTATCATCGGCGGGCTTGTTGACGGCACGGGCCGCAATGCTTGGGTCGAACGGGTCAGCTTCATCGCGGCGCTTATCCTTGCGCCTGCACTGTTGATCTACTTCTCCGGACGCCCTGCTGAAACCAACCTTACAGACAATTGGGTGCTTATTGTTGTGGCCGGGCTGCTGGTCGGCGTCGGCACACGGGTCGGCAACGGCTGTACATCCGGCCATGGCGTCTGCGGCATTTCGCGGCTGTCACCGCGCGGGATCGTGGCCACTTTGGTCTATATTTTTGCAGGTGCGGTGATGGTTGTTGCCCTGCGCTCCATGATGGGGGGACTGTAAGATGCGGAATATGATTGCTGTTTTGTCCGGTGCATTGTTTGGCATTGGCCTGTATATCGCGGACATGACCAACACCGTTAAGGTACAGGGATTCCTGGACTTTTTCGGTAGCTGGGATCCGACATTGGCCTTTGTGATGGGCGGTGCGATTATACCGATGGCCGTTGCATGGGCGTTGACGCGCAACCGCAACCCGCTGATTGGCGGCGAATTTCCTGCCCGTCCCGAGGCCAAATTTGACCGCCGGCTGATTGTTGGTGCAATCCTGTTCGGCATGGGCTGGGGTCTGGTTGGGCTTTGCCCGGGTCCGGCACTTGCCTCGCTTAGTTATGGCGGGATTGGCGGGCTGGTTTTCTTGGTGGCGATGCTGTCGGGGATGCTAATCGCCCCCAAAGTTTCGGCACTGCTGGACAGCAAACCCTGAGCTGGTTAAATCACGCTATGGATATGCATCAAATTACCCCCCGCTTCTTTGCTTCGCCTCAGATTGATCCGTCCGATATGGCCGCGATCAGCGAGGCGGGCGTTACCTTGATCCTGTGCAACCGCCCCGATGCGGAGGTGCCACCAAGCCATCAGCACCAGGCGATCAAGGCTGCCGCCGAAGCGGCGGGGATCAAATTTGCATATCAGCCCCTGACCCATCAGACGATGACGCCAGACGTGATCGCCAACAACCGCGCAATCGGTGCGGGCTTGGACGACGAAACCGTTCTGGCCTATTGCGCGTCTGGCACACGGTCGACGGTGGCTTGGGCCCTTGGTAAGGCTGGCGATATTCCGGCGGATGATCTGATCGAGGCGGCCCAAGCGGGCGGCTATGATCTGTCGCACATGCGCGGCATCCTCAGCACCGACTACGCGTAAACGCCCTTATCAGCCGGTCGTGTACTGGCTGATAAGATCTTCGGCGTCGTCCTCGAACCCGGGTAAATCCGACAAGTCGGGCATCGGGGCGCTGGCAAAATCCATGTCCGCGGCGGGCATGGGGGCCGCGTTCATCGCAGGGCCGGGCAATGCAGCCAAATCTTGGACGCTGTAAAAATCGTCAAACTGGGAATCCTGCGCCGCTTCCGCCTTCAATATACCAGCATCTGATGATCGCCGCCTTGGGACATCGCGCTGTTTCGCGCGCGGTTTGACACGCAAGGCGCGCATGCCGTCCCGCTGGCCAAGCACGCCATGCCCCAAAACCCGCCCTTCCAACGTCCTGATTTGCGCGTCCGAGAAACTGACCCGCCCCAGTTCAAGGACCTGCCCCACCTGCAAAGCCCCAGCCGCCCGGATTGGCAGTTGAAGCTGGGTGAGCGACACGATCAGGTTGGCTTTCAGTGATAGCACGTTCTCGCAAAGGGTTTTACTGCCCTCGTCAGCCGCGTCTTCGTCGTCCTCTGAATCAGGGGGGTCGATCTTTGGCGGCGGTTTTGGGACAGGCAGACAGAACAACAGCTCTCCCTGCCGGGTACCTTGGGCCAGATCCAGGGTCAGGCGCAGAATTTGATATTCTTTGTCCTCTAGCGCCAGCATCAACAAACGGATGTCTTGGGCCTTGGCCCCGAATTTGAACCCGGTCATCAAACGCCGTTCGTCTTCGGTCTCGGGTAACGGGGCCGCCCGTTCCAGCAAGATATTGATAAAGGGTTCGATCAAAGACGCATCTGTGGTTGTCATGATACGTGCGGGGCCATCGGCCTTGAATGGCTGCACCGACCCCATGGTTTGCTGCTGGATCAGCCCCCCGACAAAGGCAGCGTCGACCATCGCCGCACCGCGCGCGCCGCCGGGCCCGTCAAGCAAGACCATCAAGTGGTCTTCTTTAAAGACCGCGGCGCAGCCTTCATTATCCACGATTTCCTGCGTAGCCCCCAGCACCGCGAGGGGCAGCTCGAACAGATCGTTGCCAACCTTTGACATGCTCAGCCGCAGCGCCCTGAGCACAGAAACAGTGCGCGACTGGTGCATAGCCCGTCCCGCCTGCGTCTTACGCCGCATCGCTGATTGTTGCTGTTCCGTCACTGCATACTCCGCCGGACTCTGATCCCCGTTTGGGACAGGTTTAAACGGTTAATCGTAAAGATGATCTTTATGCAGACGCGGCAATCTGAATATTGTCGGGGGTGTCGCTGTGCGGCCCAATTGGCAATGTCACACGAAAACCGGTACCCGCCACATCAGGCAGATAGACGATATCCCCTTGCAAACGCGTGATAATTTCACGGCATATGGCAAGGCCAAGTCCCGCCCCCTCACCGCCTTGACCCGGAACACGGCTGAATTTTTCAAAGATCAGCGCCCGCGATGCAGGATCGATTCCGGCACCGTTATCGATAAAATCAATCGCGACGTGATCGTCATGGCGCACCACGTTGATCCGCAGTTCCGGCACATCCGCAACACAGTATTTCTGCGCGTTGGTAATCAAGTTGATAAACACCTGCGCCAGCCTGTCAAAATCTGTCTCAAACATCACATCTTCGCTGTGCAGGTCACGGATGATCTGGATCGCGCCGGTGTTGGCCGCCTTGCCCGTGGTCACCGCAAGGTCCAGCACATCACGCAACGACCCATGTTCCCGGTTCAGCGTAACCGCGCCATTTTCCAACACCGAAAGCCCCAACAGATCGTCCAGCAGACGCGTCAGCCTGATGGTTTCCGAATGGATGATCGACGCATAGCGGGTCTTTTCCTCGGGGCTTAATGCCTGCGCATCGCGCAAGATTTCCGAAAACGACCGGATCGATGTCATGGGGGTGCGCAGTTCATGACTGATTTGGCTAAGAAAGCTGTCTTTTTGATGCGAAAGCTGGGTCAGCTTGTCATTGGCACCGCGCAGTTTTTCAGCCGTATCAGACAGCTCGCGCGACTTGATCTCGAGCTGGCTGGAATATTCCAACATTTGCGCAGATTCGTCGGCCACCGCCAGCAGATCGCGCACCGAAACCGACGCGCCCCCCACCAGCTGGGCCACCATCGCATGGGCCGTTGCCGCCCCCACAGATGCTGCAAGCTCTCGCTCCAACGCTTGCACAAATCGCGGGGTGGGTTCGGGCAAACCTTCGGCTTTTTCCTGCAATCGGGCCTGCGCACGGAAAAACGCCTGCGCCTCGTTCGGGCCAAGGATGCGTTGCGCCATAATCATCAGGTCTTCGGTGCCTGCCTCGGACGCCGTCCACCCGCGTGCGGGACTTGAGTGGTCAAAGATGTTGACGAATTGCGCACCCTGCAAACGCTCCATCGGGGTGGGAAAACTGACCAGCGACCCCAAGATAAAGGCGAGCGTGTTTAACGACAGGCTCCAGACCACGGCATGCACGGTGGGGTCCAGCCCGCTGACACCGAACAGGGCCTCGGGACGGAGCCATGACAGCCCGAACAGCCCGTGTTCAAATGTCTGCGCAGACAGGGCGGCACCGGGGCCAAAGCTGGGCAACAGCATCGTGAATATCCACAAGGCAAAACCGACGCACAGCCCGAATACCGCCCCTGTGCGCGTCGCACCGCGCCAGAAAACACCGCCCAGCAGAACCGGCAGAAACTGCGCGACCCCGCCAAAGGAAATTGTCCCGATGGCCGCCAACGCACCGCTACCGCCCGAGGCACGGTAATAGGAATATCCAAGCGCAATAATAAACAGGATCGACAACCGCCGCGACAGGATCACCACATGGCGCACATCGCCCGATTGCTGCACGGTCCCCTGCCCGAACGCCAGCCAGATCGGCATAACGATATGGTTGCTGACCATGGTCGACAATGCCAAGGTCGCCACAATCACCATGGACGTGGCCGATGAAAACCCGCCCAGAAATGCCAGCATCGCCAGATTGTTCTGCCCCTGGCTAAGCGGCAGGCTCAGCACGAAAAGATCGGGGTTTGACCCTTCGGGCAGCAGGTTCAGCCCCACCACCGCGATGGGCACGACAAACAGGCTCATCATCATCAGATACAGCGGAAAGGCCCAACTGGCGATTTGCAGATGGCGTTCATCGTCGTTTTCGACAACCAACACCTGAAACATCCGCGGCAGGCAGATCAACGCGGCCGCCGCCAGCAAGGTCAGCGCCGCCCAGCGTCCGCCATCCACCTGCCATACGCCAATGTCAGAGCGGTCGATCTGTGCCATCGCCTCGGTCAGGCCACCCGCAAGGCCCCAGACCACAAACACACCAACGGCGATCAGGGCCAGCAGCTTTACAATTGCCTCGACCGCGATGGCGATCACCACGCCGTGGTGACGTTCGTTGACGTTCAAATTCCGTGTGCCGAACAAGACCGTAAACAGCCCCAGCCCCACGGCCACCCAGAATGCAGCCTGCGCCGTGTTGATCGGATCAGCAGTGCCACCAGCCAGATTGGGCGCGGCTGCAAAGATCGACAGTGACAGGGTAACCGACTGTAATTGAAGGGCAATATATGGGGTCACGCCGATAACAGCCATCACCGTTACCAGAATGGCCAACAGGTTGGATTTACCATAGCGCGAGGAAATCAGATCCGCGACCGACGTCACACGGTGCGAACGCCCGATGCGCACCAAGCGGCGCAGCAACCACCACCAACCGATCAGAACCAGACTGGGACCAAGATAGATCGTCACATATTCCAGCCCCGACCGGGCGGCGTATCCAACGGCCCCGTAGAACGTCCAGCCTGTGCAGTAAATCGACAAGGACAGCGTATAAACCAGCGGCGAACGCAGCAGCCAATCACCGCGCCCTTTGATCGCGGCTCGTTCCGCCGCAAAGGCGACCGCAAACAAGCCCACAACATACAAAAGGCACACAGCAATCAGTTGGTTCAGTGACACCATCAGCTTTGGTATTCTTGTGCGATCTTGCGCGCGGTGCGACGCCACAGAAACAGGGCCAACAAGATCATCCCCAACCAGACGCCAAAGACATAGCGTAGCGCATGCGAAGTCATAATCTTGGGGTCTGCAACGGTATCAGGAACCGGCCATAACAGCGGCACCAACCAGAATGCCAAGGCCATGACCGGCAGCAACCGAACCGCGTCCATCAAACGGCGAAACCGATAGCTGCGCCGGGCCAGAAACAGAGGCGATCCGGGCCTGTTGCTCATGGTGCCGTCGGGGTCGTCGCTGTCAAAGAATGAACCGCCTCAAGCATCTCCGCATTTGAAAATGGTTTCGTCATAAAGCGGCTGACACCGGCGTCTTTGGCCATCTCGCGGTCACGGGCCTGCCCGCGTGCGGTCAACATCAGGATTGGCAGGTCGGCAAAGGCGGGATCGGCCCGCAGCTCCTTGAGGATTTCGAAACCGCTTTTGCCCGGCAACATCACATCAAGCATCACCAGATCGGGGCAGACGTTACGGATCACATCGACGGCGGATGATCCATTGGCCAACGTCTCGACGCGCCAGCCTTCACGGCCCAGCAGAAAACGGATTGCCTCTGCAATGTTTGTCTCATCCTCGACGAGCACAACGTGCTTTGTCATCGGTATTTCCTCTCCCGTGGTGGATCACGTCGCCCTTGAAAAGCGATCTTTGCCACCGGATAAGAGGATGCACCTTATTGATGCCACTGTCAAAACCCGTTTGGTGCCAAACTGCCGCACTATACACCATCATTCAGAATTGACGGTTCGCGGCGTGCAGGGCAATTGCTGCGGGGGCAAACCCGGCAGGTTGCCCCTACTTCCAGCCGCGGCCCGGTTGCCAGCCCTTGCGCTGGCAGGATCAACATCACCGATTGCACCAAGGGTTGCGCGTTATAGCTATGGACCGATTGAACTTCGCACGCGGCGATACAGTCGAATTCGGCACTGCCACGGCCCAGTTGTTCCACCCGTTCCTTGACCACCAGACCGGGATTTCCAAGCACCGCAAACAGCGGCCACAAGGGGCACCCCGCGCCAAAACGCGGCACCATGAAACCTTCGACGGATTTGCGGAAAATGACGGTGCCGGACCTGTCACAAACCAATAGACCGGCGGCAAGTTCGGGCATCGCGGCCATCCGCCGTAAGACCCGCCCGACAGGTTGGTGCAGATGCTGCGCCAAGGCCATGGGATCGCGGCCAATGTTTTTCATCAGGCCCCGGATCGTCTCGATCGGGAGAGCATCGGCATCAACGGCCACCTGCTGCAACACGGTGCGCGCGATATGGCGCGCAGCAAAGCTTTTTAGCTCGGGGGCGGCATTGGCAAGGTTTTGAATGGCATCTTCGTCCCGACCGGCCTGTTCCAGCACGGTAAACTGAAACCGGTGCGCGGCCAGAAATGCTTCGACCTCTTCTTGGGGTGAACTTGCGACTGGCGTGGTTTCGGGGTCCGCCTCAAGATATCCGACCAAAGACTGCGCGCTGTCAGCCAAGCGCCTGCTGTCTTGATCGATGTTAATGTGGAACCGGTCCCGCCATTCGGGCTCAAGCGTTTTGGTGTCGGCAAGGATCGATGCAGTTGACCGGATCGCTGCCGCCGTGGTCAGCAATTCATGCATGGAGGCCGCCAGATGCGGATCATGGGCCAATCGGTCCGTCAGCGCCTCGATCGTGCGTTCCAGCGTTGCGATGCGACGCTGTGCATTGGCCAAAACATCCGCCCAGCCGGGGAACCGCCCGGCAAATTCATCCGCCCGCCCCACCTCGGGCCCGCTTAGCCCCGTGTCATCAGCAGCCTCGCGCAACGCGGCAATCAATGCGGCTTCGGCCCCTTCGGTCAGGGTCGTGGGTTCGACACCAAGCGCCGAGGATATGTTCAGCAACAATTTACCGCCGATTCTGCGGCGGTTATGTTCGATCAAATTGAGGTAACTCGCCGAGATACCAACAATAGCTGCGAGATCCGCCTGCTTCTGCCCAGCCATGATGCGCCGCTCTCGAATGCGGCTTCCGGTTAACGCTTCACGAGACAAGATTCCGTACTCCCATTTTACTGCGCGATTCCAACGGCTTTCTGCGATGCAACATCATAAACTTTACAAACCCTATCACAAACTTGCGAATATATTTACAGAATAATTGTTTTTATCAAGGGGCTTATTGATCGGTTTTCAATCTTGCCCTCATATCGTCTTTGCACCTTTGTGCATCGTGTACATGAAAAGATATTCATGACGCGGTTTCAACAATTGGGAGGAAATATATGTCATTTTCTAATTTGACGCGTCGTGGTTTGATCAAGACGAGTGCCGCTGCCGGCGCTGGCCTTGCGCTGCCGACGTATCTTAGCGCGGCATCGCATGCCGGATTTACCAACGCCCCGCAGGGCGACACGGTCACGCTGGGCTTTAACGTCCCGCAATCTGGCCCCTACGCGGACGAAGGCGCAGACGAATTGCGCGCATTCGAGCTGGCTGTCGAGCACCTGAACGGTGGCGGCGACGGCGGCATGCTGAACACGTTCAGCTCCAAGGCGCTTGAAGGCAACGGTATCTTGGGCAAGAAAGTCCAGTACGTCACAGGCGACACACAGACAAAGTCTGACGCGGCACGTGCTTCGGCGCAGTCGATGATCCAAAAAGACGGCGCAGTCATGATTTCCGGTGGTTCGTCCTCCGGTGTGGCTGTTGCGGTTCAGGGTCTGTGTCAAGAAGCCGGCGTGATCTTCATGGCGGGCCTGACCCACTCGAACGACACAACAGGCAAAGACAAGAAGGCCAACGGTTTCCGTCACTTCTTTAACGCCTACATGTCCGCTGCCGCTTTGGCACCGGTTCTCAAGAACCTCTATGGCGACGACCGCAAGGTATACAGCCTGACAGCCGACTATACATGGGGCTGGACACAGCAGGAATCGATCCAAGCCGCAACCGAGGCAATGGGTTGGGAAACCATCAACGACGTGCGCACACCGCTCGCCGCGACTGACTTCTCCTCCTATATCGCACCTGTTCTGAACTCCGGTGCCGACGTTCTGGTTCTGAACCACTACGGCGGGAACATGGTTAACTCGTTGACCAACGCTGTTCAGTTCGGTCTGCGCGACAAGCAGGTTAACGGCAAGAACTTCGAAATCGTTGTTCCACTCTACTCCGAGCTGATGGCTCGCGGTGCAGGCAAGAACATTGCCGGTATCGTTGGCTCGCAGAACTGGGATTGGAAACTCGAAGACCAACTGGGTTCGCGCTACACAGGCACAAACGCCTTTGTTCAGTCGTTTGGTACCAAGTACGGCTTCCCACCCAGCCAGGCAGCTCAGACCTGCTATGCACAGACGCTTCTGTATGCTGATGCGGTTGCTCGTGCCGGTTCGTTCAACCCATGTGCCGTTGTCGAAGCTCTTGAAGGCTTTGAATTTGACGGTCTGGGCAACGGTCCAACGTTGTACCGTGCTGGCGACCACCAGTGCTTTAAGGACGTTGTCGTTGTGAAGGGTAAAGAGAACCCTGAAAACGAATACGATCTGGTGGAAATCGTCGAAGCCACACCAGCCGAGAAAGTTACCTATGATGTCGATCACCCGATGTTTGCGGGTGGCGAATTGGGCAACTGTAACCCAGGCGCGTAAGCACAAGTCTAAGGCGGAGGGAAACCTCCGCCCTTTCTTGCAGGCGGTTTCATCCGCCTTTCACTTATTAAAATTCGAGGGCCCCGAGATGGACGCCATTCTTTTGCAACTTCTTAACGGGTTGGACAAAGGCTCAGCTTATGCGCTCATCGCGCTTGGTCTGACCCTGATCTTCGGCACATTGGGCGTGGTTAACTTTGCCCACGGTGCCATCTTCATGATTGGTGCGTTTTGTGCTGTCACCCTTAGCAAAATCTTCAGCCTGAGCCATCTGGCCTCAGAGCCGTCGGGCACCGACTTCTTGGGAAAACCCAAGTACGAAGATATCCTTTACATCAAAGAATGGTTTGGCGAGAGCGCTGGTGCCTGGATGCTGGACTGGTCCGTTCCGCTGTCGATCCTGTTTGCCATCCCCGTCATGATCGCCATCGGCTTCATCATGGAGCGGGGCTTGATCAAGCACTTCTACAAGCGCCCCCATGCGGATCAGATCCTTGTGACCTTTGGTCTGGCAATCGTGCTTCAGGAAGTGATCAAGTATTTCTACGGCGCAAATCCGATCCCCACGGCCGCCCCCGAGGCATTCCGCGGGTCGTTTGATTTCGGCGTGCTGTTGGGCTTTGATCCCAACGCGATCATCTACCCCTACTGGCGCCTGATCTATTTCGCCTTCTCGGCCCTGATCATCGGCGGCGTCTTTGCCTTCTTGCAGTTCACCACCTTCGGTATGGTGGTGCGTGCTGGCATGGCAGACCGCGAAACCGTCGGCCTTTTGGGTATCAATATCGACAAGCGCTTTACCATTATGTTTGGCATCGCCGCCGCTGTCGCCGGATTGGCAGGTGTCATGTACGCCCCGATTAACTCGCCCAACTATCATATGGGCATGGATTTTCTGGTTCTCAGCTTTGTTGTGGTTGTTGTTGGCGGCATGGGCTCTTTGCCCGGTGCGGTGCTGGCGGGCTTCCTTCTTGGTATCCTGGAATCCTTTGCCTCGATGAACGAAGTCAAAAATATCCTGCCGGGTATCGACCAGATCATCATTTATGTTGTCGCGATTATCATCTTGCTGACACGCCCCCGTGGCCTGATGGGCCGCAAAGGCGTGATGGAGGAATAAGCCATGCTTGGACTAAACAAAAAAGACCTCGGGGTTTTGTTGCTGGTGGCTCTTCTCGCCTTGGCTGCACCGATCCTGCTCAACCCCTTCCCGGCCGATTCCGGCATGGCGCAATTCAACGCGGGTTATCCCGACCTGATGCAACGCTTTGTGATCTTCGGAATTTTCGCCATCGGATATAACATCCTGTTTGGCCTGACCGGCTACCTCAGCTTCGGACACGCCGCCTTTCTGGGTGTCGGAAGCTACTCCGCGGTCTGGATGATGAAACTGCTGTCGATGAACGTGATCCCTGCGATCGTTCTTTCGGTCATCGTGGCGGGCCTGTTCTCGGTCGTGATCGGCTATGTGTCGCTGCGCCGTTCGGGGATCTACTTCTCGATCCTGACGCTGGCCTTTGCGCAAATGTCGTTCAACCTGGCCTATTCGGTGCTGACACCGATCACGAACGGTGAAACCGGTCTGCAAATCTCGCTTAGTGATCCGCGCGTTCTGGACGGTGCCAATGCACCGAGCTACCCCAACCTCTTTGGGGCGCAAATGAACTCCGCGGCCACCCTTGAACTTGGCAGCTGGTCCTTCACCTTCTCCGTTGGCTACTACTTGTGTGCCTTCCTCATGCTTGTTGCTTTCTATATCTCGATCCGCATCTTCCGCTCGCCTTTCGGGTTGATGCTGCGTGCCGTGAAATCGAACCAGCAGCGCATGAACTACACCGGCCTGAACACCAAGCCTTATACACTGGCGGCCTTTGTAATCTCGGGCATGTATGCGGGTCTTGCTGGCGGTTTGCTGGCCTCGATGGACCCTCTTGCCGGGGCCGAGCGGATGCAGTGGACCGCATCAGGCGAAGTTGTTCTGATGACGATCCTTGGCGGTGCCGGTACCCTTCTGGGTCCAGTATTGGGCGCGGGCTTTATCAAGTACTTCGAAAACATCTTTTCCAAGATCAACGATAACGTTCTGCACGGCTGGTTTTCCTTCATGCCAGACGGTCTCGAAGACTTTATCGTCACGATCATCCACCCCTTCGTGGGCAAAGGTTGGCACCTGACATTGGGTCTGCTGTTCATGCTGGTCGTGATCTTCTTGCCCGGTGGTCTGGTCGAAGGCGGACAACGCATCGGTCGCATGTTCCGCCGCAAGAAATCTGACCCCAACACGCCTGACGGCGAAACAACCCCTGCAGAATAAGGAGCGGACGAGATGAATATTCTTGAAATCAAAAACGTCAACAAGCGCTTTGGTGGTCTGCAAGCCCTTGGCAATGTGAACCTGAATGTCGCTGAAAACACAGTGCATGCGATCATCGGGCCGAACGGCGCGGGCAAATCCACCCTGCTGAACGTTCTGGTCGGCAAACTGATCCCCGATACCGGGTCGGTCATGTTTGACGGGCAGTCGGTGCTGGGGCGCAAACCCTACGAGATCAACCAGATGGGTATTTCCCGCGTTTTCCAAACGCCCGAAATCTTTGACGATCTCAGCGTGCAGGAAAACATGCTGATCCCCTGCTTTGCAAAACGTGACGGGGCATTTGCGATGAACGGCTATAATTCGGTCGGCAGCCAGCAAGATGTGATGGACAAAGCCGAGGAAATGCTGGTCGAGATGAAGCTGGCGGACAAACGTCACATGCACGCGGCGTCCATGTCGCGTGGTGACAAACGCCGGCTCGAGATCGCGATGTGTCTGGCGCAGGATCCACGGCTTTTGCTGCTGGATGAACCGACAGCGGGGATGGCGCGCGCCGATACCAACAACACCATTGATCTGCTCAAACAGATCAAGGAGGAACGCGACATCACCATCGCCATCATCGAACATGACATGCATGTGGTGTTCTCATTGGCCGAGCGGATCACGGTGCTGGCCCAAGGCACGCCGTTGGTTGAAGACACCCCCGATAACATCAAAGGCCACCCCAAGGTCCGCGAAGCATATTTGGGCGAATCCCAAGTCGCCGCATGATGAAGGGCGGGGCCTGCCCCGCACCTCTCGTAAGGATAGTATTATGAACACGACCCCCGATTTCTCCAATAACGCCAACCACGCGGCGACCGCCCCCGCCTATCTGTCGGTGTGGGATATCCATGCGTATTATGGCGAAAGCTATATCGTGCAAGGTGTCAGCTTTAACGTCCACGAAGGCGAAATTCTGGCCCTACTGGGCCGCAACGGTGCGGGTAAAACATCGACCCTGCGGACACTTGCACAGATCGGTGACCCGGAGCTGCGCAAGGGCGAAGTGTGGCTGGATCACAAACCACTGCACAAAATGGCCAGCCACGAGGCATCTGCCAATGGCATCGCGCTGGTACCCGAAGACCGCCGCATCATCGCAGGCCTGACGGTCGAAGAAAACCTGCAACTTGCACAAATCGCCCCGCCCATCGGCTGGTCGCTGGAACGCATCTATGAACTGTTTCCCCGCCTCAAGGAACGCCGCAAGCAAGAAGGCGTGACGCTTTCTGGTGGTGAACAACAGATGCTCGCCATCGCCCGCGCCCTAGCGCGTGACATCAAGGTGCTGTTGCTGGACGAACCCTACGAGGGTCTGGCCCCCGTCATCGTGGACGAGATCGAAAAGACGCTTACGTTGATCAAATCCCAAGGGATCACGACCATTCTGGTGGAACAAAACGCCGTGCGTGCGCTGAAACTGGCGGACCGTGCGGTGATTATGGACACAGGCAGCGTGGTATTTGACGGCACCGCCGAAGAAGTGTTGAACAACGCCGAACTGCGGGCGGAATACCTCGCCATCTAAAGCCAACAGTAGCGGGGGGCGGCGGAGTTTTTCAAAAATTCCGGACCGGAAAATTCGAATTTTCCGCCCCCGCTGCAGCTTTAGGGTTCCAACATGGACCGTAGTTCCGTCTTGAGAACCTTGCCGTAGTTGTTCTTGGGCAGGCTATCGACCCTCACATAGGTTTTCGGTCTTTTGAACCGCGCAATGCGCCCAAGACACAGCGCGTCAAGCTCGGCCTCTCCTGCGGTTCCCACAATAAACGCCACAACTTCCTCCCCCCAGTCGGGATGCGCACGCCCCACGACCGACGCTTCGCTCACCCCGTTATGTTCCAACAAAACTTCCTCGACCTCGCGGGGATAGACGTTCGATCCGCCGGTGATGATCACATCCTTACTGCGGTCTTGCAGGGTCACGTAGCCGTCGGCATCCATCATCCCCACATCCCCCGTCATCAGCCAGCCGTCTTTCAGCGTTGCATCTGTGGCGTCCGCATTGTTCCAATATCCCGGCATCACGGTCTGCCCGCGCACCATGATTTCGCCCGGGGTGCCATCTGCAACCGGCATCCCATCAGCATCGCCGATCCGTACTTCGACCGCCGATTGCGCGCGTCCGACGGACCCAAGCCTGCCCCGCCAGTTGGGATGCTCGCGGTCGCTGACCGTGGCGCGGGGCAGTGCCGTGATCCCCATCGGGCATTCCCCCTGCCCGTAGATCTGCACAAATACTGGCCCGAAATGATCAACCGCATCAATGATGTCGGCGTTGTACATTGGCCCACCGGCATACACGATCGTGCGCAGCCCCGTACCACTGCGCCCCAATGCCCGCGCACCATCTGTCAGGCGTTTCACCATCGTGGGTGCCGCGAACATATGAACCCGCCCGAAATGCGCGGCCAGATCCAGAATCTCAGGCACCTCAAAACCGCCCGATGCCGGGCAGACATGGCGTGCGCCCGCCTGCACATGCATCAGATTGTACAGTCCCGCACCATGGCTCATCGGGGCCGCATAAAGCGCCGTGTCATCGACTGTGACCTGATCCACATCCACGCCGTAGCAAAGCGCCATCGACAGGGCCATGGCGTGAGTAATGATCACACCCTTGGGCTTGCCCGTTGTCCCCGAGGTATAGAACAGCCACGCCAAGTCATCCCCCGCACGGTCGGCAACCGCATACACGGGTTCAGCCGACAGAATCGCGCTGTAGCGGTCCGAGGGGGTCACAATCACGTCGCGACCTTGGCCCGGCCCTTCGGCCAGCCCCTCGGCCAAACCGCCACTGGCAAACACAAAACGCGCACCGGAATCGTTCACGATAAAATCCGCCTCGCGGCTGTGCAGCTTGGCGTTGATTGGCACGACAGCAGCCCCCGCATACCAGATCCCGTAAAACACGATCAGATAGTCCGGTGTATTCTTCATAAAGATCGCGACGCGGTCGCCGGATTTCACCCCTTGGGCGCGTAACCACCCTGCCACAGCCCGCGCAGCCGCATCAAATTCGGCATAGGTTGCGACCTGCGTTTCCCCCGAAAACAAGGCGGGTCGGTCACCGCCCGCCTGCGCGCTGCGCGCCAGCCAATGTGCTAAATTCATTCCGAATGCCCCTTTGTTTACCGCAGTTTGGCAAGCCGCTGCCCTATAGGCAACTGGTTGCTTTCCATAACCGCGCCCATGTCCTATAAGACAGCAGCTTTGGGGCTGAGGCACTCGCGCCCCGCGTTATATACTGGCTGAGGAACAAAATGACAAAAAACACCCATGACGCAGATGTGGCATTTATCCGTGCGCTTGCCGAATTGTTGAATGAAAACGACCTGACCGAGCTTCAGGTCAAGCGTGATTATGCCGAAGACGACAGCCTGAATGTGCGGGTCAGCCGCAAGCCCCCTCAGCAGATCGTGGCCCCACAACAGATGCACGCGGCCCCGATGGCAGCTGCCGCACCTGCACCTATGGGTGCCCCTGCAGCGGCTGAAAGCAGCGATCCCGCATCCGATCCCGGCGCAGTTGTGTCGCCCATGGTTGGCACGATCTATATGCAAGCCGAACCCGGTGCCCCTGCCTTTATCAGCGTTGGTACAACCGTTGCCGAGGGTGACACCTTGTTGATCGTGGAAGCCATGAAAACGATGAACCACATCCCCGCCCCGCGTGCAGGCACGATCAAGCGTATCTTGGTCGAAGATGGTGCAGCTGTCGAATTCGGCGCACCTTTGGTGATCCTGGAATAAGGCGTAAACCCATGTTCAAGAAAATCCTTATCGCCAACCGGGGCGAGATCGCGTTACGCGTGATCCGCGCCGCGCGCGAAATGGGCATCGTATCTGTCGCCGTGCATTCCACCGCTGACAGCGATGCAATGCATGTGCGCATGGCGGACGAATCTGTCTGCATCGGCCCGCCTTCGTCCCAGCAATCCTATCTGTCGATCCCGTCGATCATCGCTGCTTGCGAAATCACCGGTGCCGAGGCGATCCACCCCGGCTATGGTTTTCTGTCTGAAAACGCGGGCTTTGTGCAGATCATCGAAGACCACGGCCTGACCTTTATCGGCCCCACAGCTGCGCATATCCGCATCATGGGCGACAAGATCACTGCCAAGGACACCATGAAGGAACTGGGCGTGCCTTGCGTGCCCGGATCGGACGGCGGTGTGCCCACGGTCGAAGACGCCAAGCGTATCGGTGCCGAAATCGGGTATCCTGTCATCATCAAAGCCACGGCTGGCGGTGGTGGCAAGGGCATGAAAGTCGCGCAGACTGCGGCTGACATGGAACGCGCCTTTATGACGGCCCGTGCCGAGGGCAAATCGAACTTTGGCAATGACGAAGTTTACATCGAGAAATACCTGACCACGCCACGTCACATCGAAATTCAGGTGTTTGGCGATGGCAAAGGCCGTGCTGTGCATTTGGGTGAACGCGATTGTTCGCTGCAACGCCGCCACCAAAAGGTATTCGAGGAAGCCCCCGGCCCCTCGATCACGGAATCCGAGCGTGCACGCATTGGTAAGGTCTGTGCCGATGCGATGGCCAACATCAACTACATCGGTGCCGGCACAATCGAATTCCTGTACGAGAACGGCGAATTCTATTTCATCGAGATGAACACACGCTTGCAGGTCGAACACCCCGTGACCGAAGGCATCTTTGGCGTTGATCTGGTCCGCGAGCAAATCCGCGTCGCGTCTGGCATGGACATGTCGTTCACCCAAGAAGACCTCAAGATCAACGGTCACGCGATCGAAGTCCGGATTAACGCGGAAAAGCTGCCTAACTTCTCGCCCTGCCCCGGTAAAATCACGCAGTACCATGCCCCCGGTGGCCTTGGTGTGCGGATGGACAGTGCGCTTTATGACGGCTATTCGATCCCGCCCTATTACGACAGCTTGATCGGCAAGCTGATCGTGCATGGCCGTGACCGCCCCGAGGCCTTGGCGCGTTTGAAACGTGCCTTGGGAGAGCTGATCGTGGACGGCGTCGATACGACGATCCCGCTGTTTCACGCGTTGTTGGAAGAAAAAGATGTGCTGACAGGGGATTACAACATCCACTGGTTGGAACATTGGCTTGAAACCAACTTGGGCGATGCCTGACCTAACGCCTGACCTCTTACTCCAAGGGTATTCAATGGGGATTTTCCCCATGGCCGAACACCGCGACGACCCAGATATTTTCTGGGTCGATCCGCGTTTGCGGGGTGTCTTTCCCATCGACGGGTTTCACATCTCGCGCAGTCTGGCCCGTGCCATGCGCCGCACCGCCTTTACCGTGTCGATCAACACCGCCTTTGCCGACGTGGTGACAGGCTGCGCCGACCGCAAAGATACCTGGATCAACGCCGAAATCTTTGCCCTGTACCGCGCGCTTTATGACCGCGGCACCGCCCATTCGCTTGAGGTTTGGGAGGGCGATGATCTGGTTGGGGGCGTGTACGGCGTCACGTTGGGGGCAGCGTTTTTCGGCGAAAGCATGTTTTCACGCCGCGACAACGCATCGAAAATCGCCTTGGCTTGCCTGATTGACCGGCTGAAACGGGGTGGGTTCACGCTGTTCGACACGCAATTTCTAACGCCGCATCTTGCGTCGCTGGGCGCGATCGAAATTACCCGGGACGCCTATCACGCGCGCCTAGAGGCGGCACTAGAACTGACAGCTGATTTCGAGGGCCCCGCCCCTGCCACGCCTCAGGACGTGATACAGCGGATGACCCAGATATCGTAACGCGGATGTTCAAGCGCTGACAATGCCGGCGACGAGGCGATCATCCAGCCGGAAAACAGCCGGTTCTCACTCCCGAACTCGGCAATCTCAAGCTCGGCGAATGCGTCACCAGCAGGGTTGCCTGCGGGGAAACGGCAATCGGTCATCTGAACCGCCAAATTTCCGACACGCACGATCTCGCCGCGCCTGATCTCGAAATCTTTGGCTTCCCCAGATATCTTATCCAAGGCACGCAGCACCGCGCCATCCGTGCTGGTCACCTGCTGCGCGTGCACGGGTGCCGCCAGCAATGCCAACATGATCAGTATCTTACGCATCAGTTACTTCCTTGGCCCGAAACGAATTTCATCAAAAGCGAGATCAGGCTGATTGCGCCTTGCGTGTCGCTGATGACATCCCCATCCGAGAAATAAAACGGTGATCCGCCCGGCACGATTTCCATGTAATTGCCGCCCAGCAACCCTTCTGACGACACCACAAGCGCGCTGTCGTCCGGGATTTCGATGCCACGGGCGACCGATACAACCGTGTCGGCGCGGTAGGTTTCTGCGTTTAACGTTAGATCAGTCACCTTGCCGATATTGACCCCGGCCAGCCGTAAATCGGTGCCGACATCAATGCCTTCCATGCTGCGAAAGCTGGCCTTTAGGGCATAGCTGTTTGATGATTTCCCAATGCCAGCCGCCTGCCCCGCATAGACCATAAAGCCCAAAGCAGCGGCCAAAACGACACCGCCTACCATGATTTCCGGCAGGTCATCACGCATGGGTTATTCCGGGCTCCACGCCTCGTAATCGCCGCGGTCTGCCGGGTGTTCGCGCCGGATTGACCCCGCAGGCGCATAGGCCAATGCCGTGCCTGTCAGGTTCTCTTGATGCGGCTTTTCCCAGTGTTTGTGCGCCAAGGGGCGATCCTGGGGCGTTTCATCCCACGTGTGGTGCAGCCAGCCGTGCCAATCGGGGTTCACCCGCGAGGCCTCGATCTCTCCGTTAAAGATCACCCAGCGTTTGCTGTCATCGGCGTTGCGGTAGTATATGTTGCCTTCGGCATCTTCGCCCACCTTGGTGCCCTTGCGCCAAGTAAACAGCTGCGTGTTCAGGGTCTGACCGTTCCACCATGTGACGGCCCGCAAGAAAGAAGATAGAATGCCCATTGAGGTCTCCTGAAGCTTTGTTTCGTCTATGCCCGATTGACAGGGCAACGTCTAGTAGTCGCTGCTCAAGGTCCCCGCGAATTTGTTGGGTTAACCCCGCTTTGGGCCTGATTTTGCTGCGAAAAACCGCCCATTTCGCAGATGTTTCAATTTTTTGCAGTTTTGAACCCGTTACCCAATCTTAAGACCCACAGACCTAAATGGATCTGTATCCGCTGGGGAAACCGGTTTGGGGTGCTTTTGACTGATCCGAAAAGCGCATGCCGATTGTGGCTTACAGCATTGATTTTCCCCGTGATGGCGTGGGCTACGAACAAGGGTAAGTAACTTGAAAAGATGATTGCGCGCACTTTCCTCTTTCTACTTGGCGCAGTGTTCGCCTGTACCTTTTGCATATTCCTGTTGATGCTGATGCCCTTGGCGTCGGCCAGCCTATCCAGCCTCTTTGCGTTATTTCCGAAAGAACCTAATCCGCTTCTCAGCGCGACAGGGGCGATTATTGCCGCGATCCTGATCTTTCGGTACATCGCCCGCGCCGCAAACCTTGTGCGGCGCCGGCAAAACACGACGACTGTCCTGATGGAAATGCAGCAGAGTCCGGAGTTTCTGGAGATTGTCGAAAAACGACGGGCCCATTTCCCCGAATCTGGTGACGTGTCATTTGACGATTGGAACCGCGCCCGAAAAGCCATTCCGCCCCCCGGCGCGTCGTCGGCCATCATCAAGGAACATAAGGTCAAACGGGACAGCGCTGTCGCCCTGACGACGCTGTTAAATCACTACGAATCCCTAGCGGTCGGCATCACCGAGGGCAATCTGGACGAACGTATGCTAAAAAAGGCGCTCAGATCGGTCATGTGCAATCTCGTGGATGATTCCAGACATATGATCGCCGGGATGCAAAGGATGAACCCCAATAGCTACGAGCATCTGACCGCGCTTTATGGTCAATGGCGCAAGCATAATGCCTGCGACATTAATGGCGATCCGAACGAGCGGCCGATCCAGCGCCAGTCTTAGGCGGTTGGGACCAGTGCGGTGACCTCGATCTCGATCCGGTATTTGGGGTCGATCAATCCGCATTCAATCATCGTGGCCGCGGGCGGGTTTTTGCCAAATATTTCTGACAATACCGGCCAGCAGGGTTCAAACTCGGCGCGATCCGGCAGGTAATAGTTCACGCGCACCACGTCGGCCATGGAACATCCGGCCTCTTTCAACGCGTTTTCGATCGTGGTTAACGCGGCACGGCATTGATCGGTGACCGTGTCACCCTGCCCGACGGTACCCGCAACATGGGCGAAACCGCCCGCAACGACGGCGCGGCAATAGCCGATCTTGGCTTCAAATTCACCGCCCGAAAATATGCGCTGTATCATGGTTTGTCCTTTGTGAAACATCTGCGCCCCAGTCAGATCGAATAGCCGGTCAGCCGTCAAGACGCCATAACATCATAGCCACCCAAAGCCCTGCTATTAAACGAAAAAAGCGCACCCGTCAGGGCGCGCTTTGATCAATCAATATGCGGTCGGCTTAGCCTGCGGTTGCGGGCTCTTTCTCGGCTTCGGCGTGGATCATCAGCGGTGCTGCGTCAGACATCACGGCCTCTTCGTTCACCACAACCTCGGTCACGGTGTCCATGCCGGGCAGTTCAAACATGGTATCCAGCAGGATGTCTTCCAGAATGGACCGCAGACCACGGGCACCGGTTTTACGCTCGATCGCGCGTTTGGCAATCGCCGCCAGCGCATCATCGGTAAAGGTCAGCTGCGTGTCTTCAATCTCGAACAGGCGTTGGTACTGCTTGACCAGCGCGTTCTTGGGCTGGGTCAGAATGGTCACAAGCGCGTCTTCATCCAGGTCTTCGAGCGTTGCCAAAACAGGCAGACGGCCGACGAATTCAGGGATCAAACCGAACTTCAACAGGTCTTCTGGTTCCAGATCGGTAAAGATCTCGCCGATGCCACGTGCGTCTTTGTCGCGAACATCCGCACCAAAGCCCATGGCCGACCCTTTGCCGCGTGCGGCGATGATCCGGTCAAGACCCGCAAAGGCCCCGCCACAGATAAACAGGATGTTGGTCGTATCCACCTGGAGGAATTCCTGCTGCGGGTGCTTGCGACCGCCTTGTGGCGGAACCGATGCAACGGTGCCTTCCATCAGCTTCAGCAACGCTTGTTGAACACCCTCGCCGGACACGTCGCGTGTGATCGACGGGTTTTCAGATTTGCGCGTAATTTTATCAACTTCGTCGATGTAAACGATGCCGCGCTGCGCACGTTCAACGTTATATTCAGACGATTGCAGCAGCTTTAGGATAATGTTTTCAACGTCTTCACCCACATAGCCAGCTTCGGTCAATGTGGTGGCGTCGGCCATGGTAAACGGCACATCCAAGATGCGCGCCAGCGTTTGTGCCAGCAGCGTTTTACCGCAACCGGTCGGGCCGATCAGCAGAATGTTGGATTTCGCCAGCTCGATATCGCCACCCTTTTGGGCGTGGTTCAAGCGTTTATAGTGGTTGTGCACGGCAACGGACAAAACACGTTTGGCCATCGCCTGACCGATCACATAATCGTCCAGCACGTCACAAATATCTTTTGGTGTGGGCACGCCATCTGTGGCTTTCAGGCCGGATGCCTTGGTCTCTTCGCGGATGATATCCATGCACAGTTCGACACATTCATCACAGATGAACACAGTCGGCCCCGCAATCAGCTTGCGCACCTCGTGCTGGCTTTTACCACAAAAGCTGCAGTACAGAGTGTTTTTGCTATCGCCGCTGGTCGTATTCGCCATTTCAACCCTTTCAGGTCTGTCTTGTGATCTTGCCCACCTTGCGGCAGTGCAGTTTTGTTTTTTGCTCCGGAACAGCTTAGGCTAGCGGTGCGCGGTCCACAATCGCAAAATCATGAACCGCGCATGCCTTATTTACTTGCCTTTTTTATCGGCGTCCGGGTCGTCCATTTTACCGCGGTTTTCGACGATCTCGTCGATCAGGCCCCAGTCTTTTGCTTCTTCAGGTGACATAAAGTTGTCGCGCTCAAGGGCCGCTTCGACTTTTTCGAGCGACTGACCTGTGTGTTTTACATAGATCTCGTTCAGGCGCGTTTTCAACTTTTGCGTTTCCTGTGCGTGGATCATGATATCGGTCGCCTGACCCTGATAGCCACCAGAGGGCTGGTGCACCATCACACGGCTGTTGGGCAGTGAGAACCGCATGCCGGGTTCACCCGCTTGCAGCAGCAGCGACCCCATTGATGCGGCCTGACCGATGACCAGCGTCGACACCTTGGGTTTGATGTATTGCATGGTGTCGTAAATCGACAAACCGGATGTCACAACGCCACCGGGGCTATTGATATACATCGAAATTTCTTTTGACGGGTTTTCCGCCTCAAGGTGCAGCAACTGCGCAACGATCAACGACGACATGCCATCATGGACAGGGCCGGACAAGAAAATAATCCGCTCTTTCAGCAGACGCGAGAAGATGTCGTAAGCGCGTTCGCCCCGGCTGGTTTGTTCAACCACCATGGGGACAAGCGTGTTCATATAGGTATCGTGTGGATCGTTCATAAGCCTGCCTGATTGTGATGTCCGCAGGACCATACCCGCGAAACCGTTACCTACAGATTAGTCGCGCCATACTTGGGGTTCAAGGGGTGGTGTCCCATCCAGTGGGGGCAAGGGGCAATTGGGGGCGGTTTTCATTCTGCAGCCGTGCCCGCAGCGCGCAGGTTTAGTGTGGCCCCACACCCGAAAGACGCCAAGCTGGCGTGCATAAAAATAGCGAAAAATTTATCAATGCCATCGCCCCTGCCCCCAAGTGTCACAAAACCTTCATGCGATCGGCACGGCTTTGTGACATATCAATATGATGTTTCGCGACATCAAAGCAAACATGCAGGAGCTGCCATGACCCGCCATGATATCCTTAATGATCCGTCTATCGGCAACAAAGCCGAAGCCTACGAGGCTTTTGACGACATCCCGACGAACCCGAACCTTGAACGCACGATTGGCGATGTCATCAACGCCCGCTATGGCCGCCGCGAGATCTTGCGCGGGATGCTGGGCGTCACAGCAACAACCACCCTGTTCGGCACCTCGGCCATGGTAGCACCGCATCAGGCGAGCGCCGCAGGTCACGGCAGCCGCTACGCGTTTGACGAATTGACATGGGGCAACGACGAAAACCACCACGTCGCAGATGGCTATGACGCGCAGGTTTTGCTGCGTTGGGGCGATCCGATTACCGCTGATGCGCCTGAATTTGACGTGATGAACCAGACCGCCGCCGCGCAGCTCAAACAGTTCGGCTATAACAATGACTATGTTGGTTTTGTGCCCCTGAGCCAAGATGGCACACGCGGCCTGCTGTGTGTGAACCACGAATACACCAACGAAGAGGTGATGTTCCCCGGTCTTGGCCGTCAGGACAACGTGGGATTTTCCGGCATGACCCCGGAACTGATCGACATTGAAATGGCCGCCCACGGTGGATCGGTTGTCGAGATCGCCAAGGACGCTAACGGCGCGTGGCAGGTTGTGCGCGATGGCAAAATGAACCGCCGCATCAGCCCGTTGGACACCGCAATGACCATCGACGGCCCTGCCGCAGGTCACGCACGTCTGCAAACCAACGATGACCCCACCGGCACCAAGGTGATCGGCACGCTGAACAACTGCGCCGGTGGTCTGACCCCGTGGGGCACTTGGTTGATGGCCGAGGAAAACTTTCACGGGTATTTCTGGTCCGACAATCTGGATGCCGACGGCAAGCCCATTATTGCGGACGACGCCCCAGAAGCCGCATCCTACAAGCGCTATGGCGTTCCGGGCATGTGGTACAATTGGGGCACCGCCCACGACCGGTTCAACGTCGACAAAGAACCCCACGCCCCCAACAAATTCGGCTGGGTCGTCGAAGTTGACCCGATGGACCCGACATCGACCCCGATCAAGCACACCGCTTTGGGCCGGTTCCGCCACGAAGGTTCCGAAACAACCGTATCCAGCGATGGCCGTCTGGTAATCTACATGGGCGACGATAACCGCTTTGATTATCAGTATAAATACGTGTCTGGCGGCAAAGTGACCGACGACCGCGCAGCCAATTCCAAACTGCTCAGCGATGGCACGCTTTATGTCGCGCGCTTTGACGAGGACGGCACTGTGGCGTGGCTGCCCCTGACCCACGGCACCGGACCACTGACCGCCGAAAACGGCTTCAATGACCAAGGCGACGTGATGATCGACACGCGCATCGCCGCCGATCTGCTGGGTGCCACCCCCATGGACCGCCCCGAAGACGCGCAGCCGCGTGGCGATGGCACGGCCTATATCATGCTGACCAACAACACCAAGCGCGGCGCAGATGACGTGAACGCCGCAAACCCCCGCCCCGAAAGCAGCTTTGGTCACATCATCGAGATCAAAGAACATGGCGGCAACCACGCCGCAACCACCGGCACATGGTCGATCCTAGTAAAATGTGGCGACCCATCGCTGGCCGAAGTTGGCGCACAATGGAACCCGGACACATCGGAAAACGGTTGGTTCGGCAGCCCCGACAACTGCGCCATCGACGCCGACGGCCGTTTGTGGGTCAGCACCGATCAGGGCAGCGGTTGGGCCAAGACGGGCAAATCAGACGGGCTTTATGCCGTCGAGACCGAAGGCGACGCGCGCGGTACGTCCAAGCTGTTCTTCCGCTGCCCCGTCGGCGGAGAGATGTGCGGCCCTTACTTTACCGATGACGGCGAGACCCTGTTTGTCGCGGTTCAGCATCCGGGCACGGACGGGACAAAAAACCTGGCCGGTTTCGAACGCAACAGCACATTCGAAGACCCGGCCACCCGTTGGCCCGACTTTGATCCCGCCATGCCACCGCGCCCGGCGGTGGTGGTCATCACCAAACAAGGCGGCGGTAAAATCGCCGTATAACGAACCCTGAGCCATAGAACGGCCCCTATTTTTAGCAGGTGTTACGCCCGGAGTTCCCGCTCCGGGCGTATTTTTATCCAAGGGTCTTTTCGAGATGTATATCGAATCATCTTTACAAAACTAGTTTTATAGTTTCAATTGATCCCATGACAGATCACATTAAAACCGCCCGCTCCCTTGCTGCCCTTGGTCACGACACACGTCTGGCCGTCTTTCGCCTACTTGTTCGCGCCGGCCATGACGGCCTGAACGTGGGCGAGATTGGCCAGCATCTAGGGGCAGCCCCCTCAACCCTCGCGCATCATCTTAGCGCTTTGGTCGATGCGGGGCTGGTCATTCAGACCCGTCAGGGGCGGCAAATCGTTAACCGCGTCGATTTCGGCGCAATGCAAGAAACAGTGGCCTTTTTGACGTCAGAATGCTGCGTCGGGGTCACATTAAACAAGGAAGACGCCGCATGAGCGATATCACCCTCCCCCCGCGTAACCGTGGCGTCGATCTACTGCGCCACATCTGGACGAATGAACGTGTTTGGCTGTTTTGCGCGGGCCTGCTGGCTGTGCTTTTCATCTTTAACCCACCCCAAGCCATCACCAGCGCGCAGTTCGCCGCTACCAACCTTATGAATGTCGCGCCGTTTTTGATCCTGTCGATCGGGATTGCCGCCTATGCGGGGGCGACCGGCGCGGACGGGTTGATCGCGCGGGCCTTTACCGGATCGCCTGCCATCATGATCATGATCGCGGCGCTTGCGGGCGGGCTGTCGCCGTTTTGTTCCTGCGGGGTCATCCCGCTGATTGCCGCCTTGCTTGCCATGGGCGTGCCCCTGTCGGCTGTCATGGCGTTTTGGTTGGCATCGCCCGTCATGGACCCGTCGATGTTCTTTCTAACCACCGGCGTCTTGGGCTTTGAATTTGCTATAGCCAAAACGATGGCGGCAGTGGGTCTTGGCATCTTTGGCGGGATCGTGGTGCATTTCATGTCCAAGGCGGGCGGTTTGACCGATCCCCTGCGCGAAGGCGTGGGCAACGGCGGCTGTGGGGCCTCAAAGGTGCGCAGCGTGCAGACCGTCGTATGGAAATTCTGGCAAGACGACGCCCGCGTGACCAAATTCTGGCGCGAGGCCGTGAAGACCACCTTTTTCCTCGCCAAATGGTTGACGCTCGCCTTTTTGCTGGAAAGCCTGATGCTGGCCTGGATCCCTGCCGAACTGATCACAAGCGTCTTGGGCGGCACAGGATTTGCCCCCATCGGCATGGCAACATTGGTCGGCGTGCCAGCTTATCTGAACGGTTACGCGGCGCTGCCCTTGGTCGGCGGGTTGATGGGCCAAGGCATGGCACCGGGCGCGGGTCTTGCGTTCTTGGTGGCGGGCGGCGTCACATCTCTGCCCGCCGCCATCGCCGTTTGGGCCTTGGTCAAAAAGCCGGTGTTCTTCCTATATGTCTCCCTCGCGCTTGTCGGATCACTGACCAGCGGGATTTTGTTCCAGCTGTGGATGACCCTCTGAACGCGTTACTCTGACAGACATTCGGTAAACGACGTTGCAAGCCCCTGGATCACCTCGCCATACAGCGTAGGCCCGGGGGTAAGCGCTGCGCCCAAGGGATCAAGCGGCGCTGATTTCATGTCGCCCCCCTCGGCCAAGGCGGCAACAAGACCCGGGTTGAATTGCGGTTCGGTAAAGACACAGACGGCATTGACCGAATGCACCACCTCGCGCACCTCTGCCAGCCGCGCTGCACTGGGGGCACTGCCATCACTAAGGGAAAGCGCCGCGCTGGCCTCAACCCCGAAACGCGCCTCGAAATAGTGGTAGGCATCGTGGAAAACCGCAAAAGGTCGGCCCTGTAGGGGTGTCAGCTGCGCTTGGATGCTGGTTTGCAAATCGGTCAGCTCCGCCTGCCCCTTGGCCGCATTGGCCGCGTAAATGGCAGCGTTTTCGGGATCAAGTTGGCCAAGCACATCCGAGATCGCCCCAAGCCACAAGGACGCATTGACCGGATCAAGCCAGAGATGCGGATCAACGGCACCCGCCGCGTGATTATGCCCATCATGGTCATCGTGGTCGTCGTGGCCGTCATCGTCGGCATGGTCGTCGTGATCGTCGTGACCATCGGCGTCGTCATGGCCATCGGCGTCGTCATGGCCATCGTCGCCGGCGTGGTCATCGTCGCCGGCGTGGTCATCGTGATCGGCATGGTCATCGTGATCTTCATCTTCCTCATGCGCATCATGATCTTCTTCCGCATGGTCGTCACGATCCTCATCGTGATCATGGACCTCGAACGCCACACCTGCGCGGTTTTTCAACACTAGGGTGCCTGCGACATCCTCCAGCTCAAGATGCAGCGCATCGCCTGCCAGCGCTTCGATCGGTTCGCCCATCCAAGGGGTCAACGCATGGCCAACCCACACCACCAAATCAGCCCCGGCCAACGCGCGCGCCTCGGACGGGCGCATGGCATAGCTGTGCGGCGACGCGCCCGGTGGAATCGTCAGATCAGGCGTACCCACCCCGGCCATCACCTGAGACACAAGCGAATGAACCGGCGCAATATCCGTTGCCACGCGGGGAACGTCGGCCCATGCAGCAGTGGATAAAAGCACGAAAGAGGCAGGCAGTAGATAGCGCATGGCGATGCTCCATTTTGTTATAATGTAACGCTTGATAGATCAGATGTTATAACATATCAATACCCAAACCTGCAGCGGAGGCAAAATGACCACCATCGGATTCGAGACCCACGATCACCACGCCTGCGTGAACGACACCATGGCCAAGGCAGAAAGCCGCTGTGCCGCCCTTGATCTGCGGCTTACACCCGTGCGCCGCCGGGTCTTGGAACTGCTGCTGGCCGAACATCGCGCGCTTGGGGCCTATGATATCTTGGGGCATCTGTCGGCCGAAGGGTTGGGTACCCAACCCCCTGTCGCCTATCGCGCGCTTGATTTTCTGGTCAAAGCCGGGTTCGCCCACCGGATCGAGGCGCTGAATGCCTATACCGCCTGCGCCCATCTGGGTCAGGATCACACGCCCGCCTTTCTAATCTGTCGCAGTTGCCAGTCGGTTGCCGAAAGCGACACGACACTGACCCAAGGGCGTCTTGGCAAAGCAGCCCGCGCTGCGGGCTTTCAAATTGAACACACCGTCGTCGAGGCACAGGGCCTGTGCCCTGCGTGCCAGCCGCAGGATGCCGCATGAGCCTTATTTCAACGCATAACCTGACCCTTGTTCTGGACGGTCAAACCGTTCTGAAGAACGTGAATATCGCCATCAACCGCGGTGAAATTGTGACCATCGTCGGCCCGAACGGGTCGGGCAAATCCAGCCTGCTGCGCGCGTTGATCGGCGCGTTGAAACCCGCCAGCGGTACGGTGACCCGCGCCGAAGGTCTGCGCATCGGATATGTGCCGCAAAAGCTGCAAATTGATGCCACCTTGCCGCTGACCGTTCATGGATTTCTGAACCTGCCAAATCGCCAGCCCCGCGCTGTTGTTGAGGATGCTTTGAAAAAGGCTGGTGTCGGCGATCTGGCGAAACGTCAGATGGTCGATCTTTCCGGTGGGCAATTTCAACGGGTTCTGCTGGCCCGCGCCTTGCTGAACACCCCCGACATTCTGATTTTGGACGAGGCGACCCAAGGGCTGGACCAACCCGGCGCTGCCGCATTTTACCGTCAGATCGAAGACGTCCGCCGTGATATGGGCTGTGCTGTGCTGATGGTCAGCCACGATTTGCACGTGGTCATGGCCGCGTCGGATCGTGTGGTGTGCCTGAACGGGCATGTCTGCTGCGAAGGCACCCCCGAGATTGTCGCCGACGCCCCGGAATACCGCGCCCTGTTCGGGACCGGAACCCAAGGGGCCTTTGCCCTGTACCGGCACGAACACACCCATTCTCATGACCACGATCATGACCACACTCACTGCGACGGGGATCACTAATGCTGGATGATTTTCTACTGCGCGCGGCCCTTGCGGGCGTTGGCGTGGCACTGGCCGCAGCCCCTTTGGGGTGCTTTGTGGTATGGCGGCGCATGGCCTATTTCGGCGATGCAACATCGCACGCGGCGCTGTTGGGGGTTGCGCTGGCGCTGTCACTGGATTTGCCGGTTTTCGCTGGGGTATTGGTTGTCGCCTTGGCCATGGCGGTGATCGTCGCCACGCTGAACGGGCGTAATGTCAGCACAGACGCCTTGCTGGGGGTTCTGGCCCACGGCGCACTCGCCATTGGTCTGGTCGCCGTGTCCCTGCTGCCCAACCAACGGGTCGACCTAAGCGCCTATCTTTTCGGGGAAATTCTGGCGGTGACCAAAGGCGATCTGGCCGTGATCTGGGGTGGTGCTGCGGTATCGATTGCCCTGCTGGTCTGGCGTTGGCAGGCGTTGTTGTCTGCGACCCTCAACCCCGATCTGGCCACTGCGAGCGGGCTGAACCCCAAACGCGAACAGCTGATCCTGACGCTGGCCCTAGCCGTCACCGTCGCAGTTGCGTTGAAGGTCGTGGGTGCCTTGCTGATTGCCGCGATGCTGATCATCCCCGCCGCCACCGCACGCCCGTTTTCGCGCAGCCCTGAAACGATGGCGGTCACTGCCGCCGTGATTGGCATGATCTCGGCTTTGGGCGGGCTGGCCGCGTCGTTCGCGTTCGACACGCCCACAGGGCCCAGCATTGTCAGCGTCGCCGCCGTGCTGTTTGCAACGTCAACCGGCTTGGCTGCCGTATTCCGGCGCTAGGCCTTTGAAATAACAGCAGTTGCTTCGATCTCCACGCGGGCTTCATCCTCGATCAGGCCCGCGACAACGACCATAGCCATTGCCGGAAAATGGCGGCCCATCACCTCGCGGTAGGCGCGGCCTACCTCGGCTTGGGCGGCCAGATATTCAGCCTTATCCGTCACATACCACGTCAGGCGCATGATGTCTTCGGGCACGCCGCCTGCCGCTTCGACCACGTCGCGGATGTTGCGCAATGCCTGTTTCATCTGGCCAATGAAATCATGTGCCTCGAATTTTTGATCTGCTGTCCAGCCGATTTGGCCGCCGACAAACAGATGCCCGTCCGCGCTAAGCATCCCGTTGGCATAGCCCTTGGCCGGTGCCCATCCTTCGGGTTGGATCACTTGATGAGACATTTGTTTTCCTTTTCAGTCAGGCGCTTAGACGCCAAGATATTGATCGGCCACGGTGGCATCTAGGGCATCCATGCGCCCCGACCACACGGATGCGCCGCGTTCCAGTATAACGGCACGGTCTGCGACCTGTCGCAATTCGGCCAGTGATTTATCGACAACCAGCAATGCCAGCCCAGACTCGCGCTTGAGCGTGGCGACAGCAGCCCAGATTTCCTGACGCACGACGGGGGCCAGCCCTTCGGTGGCCTCGTCCAGCATCAGCAATGTCGGGTTTGTCATCAAGGCGCGGCCAATTGCCAGCATTTGCTGTTCGCCCCCCGACAGCGACGCCGCAATCTGATCGACGCGTTCGCCCAAGCGCGGAAACAAGGCGCATACCCTGTCAAAATCCCACGCGCCGGGGCGCGCGGCGGCAATCAGGTTTTCATAAACGGTAAGCGGGCCAAAACAACGCCGCCCCTCGGGGACCAACCCCAGCCCGGCCTGCGCCGCCTTGTAGCTGGGCAACGGGCCCAGATCGCGGCCATTGAAATGCACGGTGCCAGCGGATTGTTTTAGCATCCGGCAGATCACTTTGATCGTTGTGGATTTGCCCATGCCATTGCGGCCCATCAGCGCGCAGACCTCGCCTGCCTCAAGCGTCAGATCGACGCCGAACAACGCTTGGGACGGGCCGTAAGACGCTGTAATACCTCTAAGTTCCAACAAGCTCATGCCGCATCCTCCGCACCTAGATAGGCCTCGCGGACGGTGGGGTCGCGTTTGATTTCGTCAGCCGTACCCGTGGCGATCACCTGCCCGTAGACCAAAACGCTGATCCGATCCGCGAGGGCGAAAACTGCATCCATATCATGTTCGACCAACAAAATCGGGGCCTGCGCCCGCAGCGCGTCCAGGAACCCGGTCAGCCGCTTTGAGCCTGATGCGCCAAGCCCCGCCATCGGCTCATCCATCAAAAAAACCTTGGGTTCGAGTGTCAGGGCCACAGCAACCTCAAGCAGGCGACGTTGGCCGTGGGACAGATCGGCGGTCCGTTTGGCGGCCTGATCGGCCAGCCCGACGCGTTCCAGCGCGGCCATTCCGCGATCAACCAACGCGCGGTCCTTCATCACCGGGCGAAAGAAACGCATCACGCCACCATCATGGCCCAATGCGCCCAACACGGTGTTTTGCAGCACCGTATATTCCATCGCCAGCGATGATATCTGGAACGTGCGCCCCAACCCGGCCCGCGCGCGCGGTACAGTGCCCAAGGGCGTCACATCGCGGCCCGCAAATTCAACCGTGCCACTGTCAGAGCGCAAACCGCCCGCGATCTGTTTGATCAACGTCGATTTGCCCGCCCCGTTCGGGCCGATCAGCGCGTGGATTTCCCCCGGCACCAGCGTCAACGACACATCATCCGTCGCCTTCAGCGCGCCAAAGCTTTTGTTCAGGTGCGATAGCTTTAACAATGGATCAGTCATGTGCCACCTCGCGCCCTGCAATCGTCCCAATCAAACCGCCGCGTGCAAACAACACCACCAGCAGCAAAAGCAGCCCCAGATAAACGTGCCAGAACTCGCTTAGCCCGCCCAATGTGTGTTCGAGCAAGATATACAGCGCCGCACCGGCCACAGGGCCAAACAGCCGTCCGACCCCGCCTAAGATGACGAACACCATGATCTCTCCGCTGGTGTGCCAGCTGAACATGGTGGGGCTGACGAAACGGTTAAGATCGGCAAACAGCGCTCCGGCCAACCCGGTAACGGCCCCCGAAATCACAAAGGCCACCAGACGCAATCGAAACGGGGTCAGGCCCACGGTTTCAACCCGTTCGGCGTTTTGCCGTGCCGCCGACAGCGCCAGACCAAAACGTGCCTTGGCCAGACGGCCCGCGCCAAACAGAACGATGGCCAGAATGCCAAAGGCGATGGCAAAGAACTGGATCGGATCAAGGGTGTTCAACCCCGGAAAATCATTGCGAACATAGATAGATAGCCCATCCTCGCCCCCATAAGCCGGCCAAGAGATCGCAAAATAATAGAGCATCTGACCAAAGGCGAGCGTGATCATGATAAAGTAAACACCCGTCGTGCGCAGGCTAAGCGCGCCAATCGCAAGCGCGGCAAGCGCCGAGGCGACAATCGCCACGCCCCAGATCACCAGCATCGATTTGGTGCCTTCGATCAGAAACGGGGTTTCCATCAGCGGCGTATAGCTTTGGGCATGGCTGGCAAGGATGCCCATGGCATAGCCCCCTAACCCGAAAAACGCCGCATGCCCAAAGCTGACCAACCCGCCCAGACCCAGTGCGATGTTCAGGCCAACGCCCGCCAATGCAAGGATCGCCGCCTTGGTCGCCAAGGTGATAATAAACGGCTCGTCCAGCGCGAATGCGACCAGCGCCGTGGCAGGCAGGATCGCGAATAATACAATGTTCAAAAGGGTTTCGCGGGTCATGTTACTTCCCTCCAAACAGGCCGGAGGGTTTGAACAGCAACACCCCAACCATCAAGATATAGATCGCCATTGACGCGACCGCCGACCCGACAGATGTGGCCGATGACGCGGGCATAAAGGTCCCGAAAAGCGGCGGTAGCAGCACACCGCCCAACGTGTCGGTCAGCCCCACAAGGATCGCCCCGACCAGCGCCCCCTTGATCGATCCGATGCCGCCAATCACGATCACCACAAAAGCAAGGATCAAAACCGGTTCACCCATCCCGACCTGCACCGACTGGATTGCACCCACCAGCGCGCCAGCAAGTCCTGCAAGGGCCGCGCCAAGGGCAAAAACCATCGTATAAAGCTTTGAGATATCAATGCCCAAGGCGGCGATCATCTCGCGGTCAGCCTCGCCTGCGCGGATCTGGATGCCGATGCGCGTTTTCGCGATCAGCCAGAAAACTCCGGCGGCGACTAACAGGCCGACGCCGATAATCACCAAACGATACAGCGGATATAGAATACCTCCCGGCAGCATGATCGGGCCAGCCAGTGCTGCGGGTACGTCCAAGAACAGCGGAAACGACCCAAACAGCCAGCGCGTGCCTTCGGAGAAAATCAAAATTAATGCAAAGGTGGCAAGCACTTGGTCCAGATGATCGCGGTCATACAGACGGCGGATCACCAACAATTCAACCAATGCACCCGCCGCAGCGGCTGCCGCCAGCGCGGCAACCAACGCCAAGGCAAAAGACCCCGTCCATCCCGCGACAGCTGCCGCGGCAAACGCACCAACCATATACAGCGATCCGTGGGCCAGATTGATCAGGCCCATAACGCCGAAAATCAGGGTCAAGCCGGCAGCCATCAGGAATAGCATCACACCGAACTGAAGCCCGTTCAGGACCTGTTCGATCAACAATATCGTCGACATACGGGGGCGTTCCTTAGGTAACTCTTGCAGGGGGCGATCTGCCAGAACACGCTGCGCCAGTGAACACCGGCGCAGCGGATTAGATTACATTTTGCAGTCAGCACCATAGACGTCTTGGTGGTCGCTGGACGCCACGCCGATGATCTTGTTTGTCACGACATCACCCTCTTTGATGACCTCGCGCATGTAGATATCTTGGATCGGGTGGTGGTTTGGCGCGAATGCGAAATCACCCCGTACCGATGCAAAATCGGCTTCTTCAAGTGCGGCTTGGAACGCCGCCGCGTCGTTTACATCGGCCTTGCCCATTGCGCTTTGCAACAACAGTGCGGTGTCATATCCCTGCGCCGCATAAAGCGATGGCAGGCGGCCATATTCGGCTTGGAAGTCTGCAACGAATTTCTTGTTCGCCGCGTTGTCGATGTCTTTGGACCAGTGCGATGTGTTCTTGACGCCCAGTGCCGCATCGCCAATCGCGCCCAAAATACCTTGGTCAAAGCTGAACGCTGGACCCATCACATTTTTCTCAACGCCAGAACCGGCAAATTGTTTCATAAATGAAATTCCCATGCCGCCGGGCAGGAAGAAATAGACCGTATCTGCGTCTGATGCGCGGATTTGTGCAATTTCGGCGGCATAGTCAGTTTGGCCCAATTTGGTGTAAACCTCGCCCACGACCTCGCCCTTAAAGGTGCGTTTGAACCCATTCATACCATCGGTGCCCGCTGGATAGTTCGGGGCCATCAGGAAGACTTTTTCGATGCCATTATCGCTGGCCCACATACCGCCCGCCTCATAGAAGGCGTCGTTTTGCCAAGCGACGTTAAAGTACAGCGGGCTGCACCCTTTGCCGGCCAACGCGGACGGGCCCGCGTTCGGGGAAAGATAGAATTTGCCCTGTGCCGTCGCGGCGGGCACCACGGCCATGGCAAGGTTGGACCAGATGATCCCGGTCAAAACGTCTACCTTTTCGGACTGGATCAGCTTGTCGGTCAATTGCACCGCGACATCCGGTTTGCGCTGGTCGTCTTCGATTACCAGTTCCAGATTTTCGTTGCCCTTTGCCGCAAGCACAAAGCCGTCCCGCACGTCTATGCCCAGGCCCGCACCACCACCAGACAGCGTTGTGATCATGCCAACCTTGACCTTGCCGCCTTCGGCATAGGCCATGCCCGCGCCAAGCGCCGCGATCGAAGCCGCAGCAATTAATGTTCTTAGTTTCATTGTAGTCTCCCTTGATGTGTGAGCCTCTTTTTGGGCTCGTTTGATAATTCTACAGTGACGCATGTGGCGCAGCGGTCAAGCAGCGCCTTAAGTGACCCGTGATTTCACCTTGTAAGCGTCCGTATCCCAAAGATTATTGTTCATTACGTCAGCAATAACCCTGACCGCTGCGGACACGTCAGCGCTGTCGATATAGAGCGGCGTAAAGCCAAAGCGCATGATGTCAGGCGCACGGAAATCACCGATCACGCCGCGGTCGATCACCGCCTGCATCGCGGCATAGCCATGTTCGAACCGCCACGACACCTGCGACCCGCGTATCGCGGCGTCGCGTGGGCTGGCCAGCGTCAGCGCGGGCACGTCGCGTTCAATTTCCGCGATGAACTGCTCCTGAAGCGCGATAGACGCGGCGCGCAGATCGTTCATATCCACGTCGGCCCACAGCTCCATCGCGACCTCAAGTGCGGTCAGTTGGATCACGGGGGGCGTGCCCACCCGCATCCGTTCGATCCCGTTTCCGGGTGCATAATTCAGATCAAATTCAAAGGGTTGACGGTGCCCAAGCCACCCTGCCAGCGCGGGTTCAACGGCGTCTGCAAGATCAGGGCGCACATAGATAAAGCCCGGCGCGCCCGGTCCACCGTTAAGATATTTATAGGTACAGCCCACGGCAAATTCCGCGTTCGAGACGGTCATATCCACGGGCAGCGCGCCAGCAGAATGCGCAAGATCCCACACCATCACGGCCCCTTTGGCCTGGGCCAATTCTGTCACCGTTTTCATGTCGTGCTTGCGGCCTGTGCGGTAATCGACCTCGGTCAGCATGACCACAGCGACGTCTTCGCTGATCGCCTCCATGACCTCTTCGGGGGCAACCGTGCGCAGTTCGTATCCCTGCTCCAACAGCTTCACCAGCCCTTCGGCCATATAAAGGTCGGACGGAAAATTCCCATTATCACTTAGGATTACACGGCGATCTTTACGCAGTTTCAGGCCCGATGAGAGCGCCTGAAACACCTTGATCGACAGAGTGTCACCCATCACCACCGACCCGTCAGGTGCACCGATAATCCGCGCAACCATATTGCCAACGCGCGAGGGCTGCGCCATCCAATCGGCCTTGTTCCAGCCCCGGATCAGCATTTCGCCCCATTCATCAGCCATCATCGCCTGCACCCGCGCAGGCACGGCGCGCGGTAGTGGACCCAGCGAATTGCCATCCAGATAGATCACACCTTCGGGCAGAAAGAACGCCTCTTTATTCAAAATATCAGCCACTTACAGGGCTCCTCTCACGTGCCATAGTTCCGGAAAAAGTTCGACTTCAAGCATTTTGCGCAGATAGGCAACGCCATTTGTGCCCCCCGTACCGCGTTTGAACCCGATGATCCGCTCGACGGTGGTGACGTGGTTAAAGCGCCAGCGGCGAAAGTAATCTTCAAGATCGACCAGCTTTTCCGCCAACTCGTACAGTGCCCAATATTTCGACGGGTTTTCATAGACTTGCTGCCACAAGTCTTGCACGTCGGGTTGCGCATCCCAATTGGTTTTGCCCGGCTCGCCTGCCAGATTCACATGGCCAAAGCCCTTGCACAGATGGGTGATGGCCACCTGATACAGGCTTGGAAGCGCCAACTCGTCTTGCAGCGCCTTAAGCGCGTCGGGTTTATGTTTGTGCACCTGCATCAGCGCCCCGTTGCGGTTGCCCAGCAGATATTCGACAAGACGGTACTGATGAGACTGAAACCCGCTGGAATTACCCAAGGACGGTCGAAAGGCTGTGTATTCGCTCGGGGTCATCGTGCGCAGTACATCCCACGCATTGTTGAGCTGTTCAAATATCCGCGCCACCCGCGACAGCATCTTGAACGCCGAGGCCAAATCATCGGTCAGCATCACCTTGCGGGCCGCCTGCAGCTCGTGAATGGCCAGCCGCATCCACAGTTCGGACGTCTGATGCTGCACGATGAACAGCATCTCGTCATGGGCGTCACTTAGCGGGTGTTGCGACGACAGGATTGCATCAAGCCCCAGATAATCGCCATAGGACATGTCCTTGGCAAAATCCATTTTCGCCCCTTTTGAGGCTTCGTCAAAACTACTCACTGTTTTTCCCTTAGCGCAAAACGCTGTATCTTGCCGGTCGCGGTCTTTGGCAATGCATCGATAAATTGAACGTCTCGTGGATATTTAAACGGTGCAATGGTCGCTTTAACATGATCCTGCAACAGCTTGATTGTATTTTCATTTTTTGGCACATCTTCCCTCAGAACGATATGCGCCTGCACGATCGATCCGCGCTGTTCATCAGGCTTTGCGACCACAGCACATTCCAAAACAAAGGGGTGTGCCAGCAGTGCCGCCTCGACCTCGGGGCCTGCGATGTTATAGCCTGACGAAATGATCATGTCATCGTTGCGTGCGGCGAAATGCAGGTACCCGTCGTTGTCCATACTAAAGCTGTCGCCGGTGATGTTCCAACCGTCTTTGACGTAAACCGCCTGCCGATCATCCGCCAGATAGCGACACCCGGTGGGCCCTTGCACCGCCAACCGCCCCACATCCCCGCGCGGCAATTCTGTGCCAGCCTCGTCGACCACCTTGACCCGGTAGCCCGTGACAGGCTTGCCCGTGCAGGCGGCCCGATGGTCATCAAAACGGTTCGAAATAAAGATATGCAACATCTCGGTCGCGCCGATCCCGTCCAGCATCGGCTTGCCGGTTTTTTCCTGCCACTCGTGGTAAACAGGCGCGGGCAAGGTTTCCCCCGCGCTGACGGCAGCCCGCAGGCTGGACAGGTCCGCACCGCCATCCATCGCCACCAGCATCGCACGATATGCCGTGGGGGCGGTAAAACACACGGTCGCTTTGTATTTTTCAATGATTTCAATCATGTTCGGCGGTGAGGCCGTTTCCAGCAATGTGGCTGCCGCACCAAATCGCAACGGAAATATCGCCAACCCGCCCAAGCCAAAGGTAAACGCCAAAGGCGGCGATCCGACGAAAACGTCGTCGGGCGTGACATTCAGAACCTCGCGCGCATAGCCGTCTGCGATAATCAGCAAGTCCCGGTGAAAGTGCATTGTTGCCTTGGGACTGCCCGTCGTACCCGAGGTAAAGCCGAGCAAAGCCACATCATCAACAGCCGTATCAACCGACTGAAATTGAACAGGTTTTTCCAGCGCAAGCCGGTCAAGCTCAGCATCATGGTTGCTGGTCCCATCGAACCCGACCACAGATTTCAAAAACCGGGAGGTTTTCGCGCAGGCCGTCATTTCGTCCATTAACCGCGTGTCGCATATCGCGTGGCTGATCTCGGCTTTGTCGACGATTGCCGTTAACTCTCCGGCGCGCAGCATCGGCATTGTATTCACCACCACCGCACCTGCCTTGGTCGCGGCCAACCAACACGCGACCATCGCAGGGTTGTTCGCCGACCGGATCAACACCCGGTTGCCCGGCTTCACCCCTAGGTTTTCAACCATCGCGCGCGCCAGCTTGTTGGTCCAGTCGGCCATCTCTTTATAGCTGCGCCTGCGCCCGTTTCCGATCAAGGCAGTGCAATCACCAAACCCCTTTTTAACCATTTTATCAGTAAGTTCTACGGCGACATTCAACCGCTCAGGATAGTCAAACCCCTCTAACAACAGCTCCGGCCAGCTTTGCATTGGCGGCAAATTATCCCGTGAAAAGCTATCGACATGTCCTGACGGTTGCATACCTAAATCCTCTACATCGCACCAATGGTTTGACGCGCAATCACAACCCGCTGCACGTCTGATGCGCCTTCATAAATGCGCAACGCTCTGATTTCGCGGTACAGGCTTTCCACCATCATACCGTGGCGCACCCCGTCGCCCCCAAACAGCTGCACCGCCTTATCGATCACCAGTTGCGCGTGATCGGCGGCAAATAACTTGGCCATAGCCGCCTCGCGGGTGACACGTGGTGCGCCCTGATCCTTCAGCCACGCCGCGCGGTAAATCAGCAAGGCTGACGCATCAACATCCACCGCCATATCCGCGATATGGCCCTGTACCATCTGCAAATCCGCCAGTGGTTTGCCCTGCACCTGACGCGCAGTTACCCGGTGCAGCGCCTCGTCCAACGCACGGCGCGCAAATCCCAAGGCAGCCGCCGCAACCGTTGACCGGAACACATCCAGCACCGACATCGCAATAGCAAACCCCTGCCCCGGCGCGCCCAGCATTGCGGACGCTGGCACCCGACAATCGGTGAAACGCAAGGTCGCCAAGGGATGCGGCGCGATCACCCGCAACCGCTCGGCAATCTCGAACCCCGGCAAACCTGCGGGCACGATAAACGCCGACAATCCACGCGCACCGGGGGCCTCGCCAGTTCTCGCAAACAACGTGTACACATCCGCGATGCCACCGTTCGATATCCAGGTTTTCTCGCCATTCAGGATATACGCATCACCGTCACGCACGGCTGTCATTGTCGAATTGGCAACGTCAGACCCGGACTGCGGTTCTGTCAAAGCAAAGGCTGAAATCGCGGCACCCGAACGGGTCTTTGGCAACCATTCGGCCTGCTGTTCCGGCGTGCCGAACAGACTGATGGCCCCCGTCCCAAGCCCCTGCATTGCAAAGGCAAAATCAGCCAGCCCGTCATGGCGCGCCAATGTTTCGCGGATCAGACACAAGCTGCGTACATCTAGCGTTTCGCCTGCTTGCGCGCCGGAATACTCCAACCAACCGCCCGCGCCCAACATCGCCACCAGCGACCGACACGCCGCGTCCGTATCACTGTGATCCAGCCCGTCCAAAGCCCCCGCAGCCCAAGCGTCCAAATCATCCGCCAAGGCCCGATGCCGATCCTCAAAAAACGGCCAATCAAGAAAACTGCGATCAGACATCGCGCACCATCCCTCTTTTCATTTTGCCAAATAAACTCCCGCCGGAGGCTCCCGTCCTCACATCAAACACCACCGTTCAGTTCCCCTCGAACACGGGCCGCTGCTTGGCGACAAAAGCGTTATAGGCGCGCTCGAAATCGCCGGTTTGCATGCAAATCGCCTGCGCCTGCGCCTCGGCCTCGATCGCTTGCTCGATCGACATGGACCATTCCTGCGCCAACATCGTCTTGGTCATCATATGGGCAAAGTTTGGACCCGACTGGATTTGCTGCGCCAGCGCCAAGGCATCCGCCTCCAGCGCGTCCCCTGACACCAGACGGTTGAAAAAGCCCCAGCGTTCGCCCTCATCCGCAGACATGGACCGCCCGGTATAAAGCAGCTCTGCCGCGCGGGTTTGTCCGATCACACGGGGCAGGATCGCGCAGGCCCCCATGTCACAGCCCGCAAGGCCGACACGGGTGAACAGGAACGCGGTCTTGGCCTCCGGTGTGGCCAGCCGCAGGTCCGACGCCATGGCGATGATCGCCCCCGCGCCGACACAGATTCCGTCCACGGCCGCGATCACCGGTTTGCCGCAGTTCACGATGGCCTTGACCAGATCGCCGGTCATCCGGGTAAAGCGCAGCATGTCTTTCATGTTCATGCGGGTCAGCGGGCCAATGATATCATGCACATCCCCGCCCGAGCTGAAATTCCCGCCGTTCGACCCGAAAATCACCACATCCACATCATCGGCATAGACCAGATCGCGGAACCAGTCGCGCAGCTCGGCATAGCTGTCAAAGGTCAGCGGGTTTTTGCGGTCGGGGCGGTCAAGGCGCACTGTGGCGATGCCGTCTTTGATCTCGCAAAGGAAATGTTTCACGTCGCTACGCATGGCTTGGGTCATCTATTTCTTCCTTATTCTCAGCAGCTTGCGCCACCGCTATCAGTTGCGCGGCCATCAGGCGGGCATCTGCCGCGCTGATGCCGTGCAACATATCGTTGATCCAGCCCTCATGGGCGGTGGCTTGTTGTGCAAATTCGACATTTCCCGCCGGCGTCAGCCGCAAGATCATGGCGCGGCGATCCCCCGGCACTGGCACACGTTCCACCAGCCCTTCGTCGGCCAAGCGGTCGGCGATGCCCGTGACGTTGCCGTTGGACACGCGCAACACGCCGGACAGCTGGCTCATTTTCAGGCCTTCGGGGTGGCGTGACAGGGCGGCCATCACGTCGAAGCGCGGCAAGGTCGTTTTAAAATCGACCCGCAGCTTGTCGCGTAACTGCCCATCCACGTGACGGGTCAGCCCCAACAGCCGCAGCCAGAGGCGCAGCCGGTCTTTAGAGGGGGTGCTCAAATCTCGCCGCCCGACACCGACAACGCGTGGCCATTCACCATCGACGCGCCGGGCGAGGCAAGGAATGCCACGGCCGCCACGACTTCGTCTGTGGTGATCATGCGCCGCATCGGGTTACCGCCCAACACCATCTTTTCCGCCTTTTCGCGGGGGATATCAAAGCGGGTCATGACGTTGGTCACCGCCGCCTGCCCCATATCAGTATCCACGAAACCCGGGCAGACCGCGTTGCAGGTGATGTCGTCACGGGCGACCTCCTTGGCCAGTGCACGCACCAGCCCGATCACCCCGTGCTTTGCCGCCACATAAGCGGAGATATTGGGCCCGCCCTGCAAACCAGCGGTCGAGGCGATGGCAATCAGCCGCCCCCCTGCCTGCATCCCCGCCAATGCGGCGCGGAAGGTCAGGAATGTGCCGGTCAGGTTCACGTCCAGTGTCGATTTCCAGTCGGCAAGCGTCATATCGCGCAGCTTGGCGGATTTGCCGGCACCTGCGTTGGCAATTACGATATCGAACGGCGCGTCGAACAGCGCCTGAACCGATGCCTCGTCGGTCACATCCAAGGTGCGGCAGGTCATGCCACGGCCCCCGTCTGTTTCCTCCAGCGCGTCCATCCGGCGGCCCACGATGGTGACATCGGCACCGTCTTGCGCGAAATGCCGTGCGATCGCGCGTCCGATGCCCGATCCCCCCCCTGTGACAAGTACTCTAACCATCAAACACGCCCTTCCATTTCTGCGGCGCGGTCGGCATTTCGCCACGCCTGATCTCGTCCCGCCTCATAGGGTTTTGGCCAGACAGCCTGACGGTCGCCGATTGCGGCCCCCTGATGCAAGGTCCAATAGGGATCGGCCAGATGCGCCCGCGCAAGGCAAACCAGATCGGCGCGCCCCGCCATGAGGATTGAATTTACGTGGTCGGCCTCGAATATATTGCCAACCGCCATCGTCTTGATCCCGCCATCGTTTCGGATCCGGTCCGAGAACGGCGTTTGGAACATGCGGCCATATACGGGCTTGGCATCGGTCGAGGTCTGTCCGGCTGAAACGTCGATAATATCCGCCCCGGCTGCGTCAAACATCGCTGCGATTTCAACGGCGTCTTCGGGTGTGACCCCGTCATCGCCCGCCCAGTCATTGGCCGAAATACGCACCGCCATCGGTTTGGCCGCGGGCCAAGCAGCACGCATCGCGGCAAAGACCTCCAAAGGATAGCGCATCCGGTTTTCCAGCGACCCGCCGTATTCATCATCGCGCGTATTCGACAGTGGAGAGATAAACGACGAGATAAGATAGCCATGCGCCGCGTGCAGTTCGATCATGTCGAACCCTGCGCGGTCGGCCATTTCTGCTGCGGCTACGAACTCGGCCTTGACCGCATCCATATCGGCGCGGGTCATCGCCTTTGGCGTCGCGTTTTCATCTGACCACGGGATCGCCGAGGCGGACAGCAACGGCCAGTTGCCTGCAGGCAATGGCGCGTCCATCGTTTCCCATCCAACTTGCGTCGACCCTTTGCGCCCAGCATGGCCGATCTGGCAACATATCTTGGCAGGTGTTTCTGTATGCACAAAATCCGTCAACCGCTTCCACGCGGCCTCGTGCTCTGGGGCATAAAGGCCCGGACAGCCCGGTGTGATCCGCCCGTCGGCAGATACGCAGGTCATTTCGGTATAGACCAGCCCCGCCCCGCCCTTGGCGCGTTCGCCGTAATGGATCAAATGCCAGTCGGTGGGCGTGCCATCAACGGCTTTGTACTGCGCCATCGGCGACACGACGATGCGGTTTTCCAGCGTCATATCACGCAGATGGAACGGCGCGAACATCGGCGCGCGGGCGGGCAGATTGGTGCCTGCGCCCGCTTGGTCCATGAACCACGCCTCGGCCCCGCCCAGCCATTGCGGATCACGTTCGCGCAGGTTTTCATGGCTGATGCGTTGGCTGCGGGTCAGCATCGAATAGTTCAGCTGCACCGGATCAAGGTCAAGGTAGCGTTCGACATCCTCGAACCACTCGACCGAATTGCGCGCAGCCGATTGCAGGCGCAAAACCTCAAGCCGGCGCGCGTCTTCGTATTTCGCGAACGCCGATTTCAGATCGGCATCATCCGTCACATGTTTCGCCAGCGAAATCGCAGATTCCAACGCCAGCTTGGTGCCCGACCCGATTGAAAAATGCGCGGTGGCCGAGGCATCACCCAGCAGAACAACGTTTTCGTGGCTCCATTTCTCGCAGAGGACACGGGGGAATTTGATCCAGGCAGACCCACGGATATGGCCCGCGTTGGTCATCAGCTTATGTCCGCCCAGATGGTCCTTGAAAATCTCCTCGCACACCGCAATCGATTCCTGCTGGCTCATCTCTCCAAAACCGAAAGCGTCATAGGTTTTCTGCGAGCATTCCACGATGAAGGTCGCCGTATCGGGATCGAATTGATAGGCGTGCACCCACACCCAGCCTTTGTCGGTTTTCTCAAAGATAAAGGTAAAGGCATCGTCGAATTTCTGGTGCGTGCCCATCCAGACAAACGGGCAGCGGCGCACATCAATGTCGGGCGTGAAAGTATCCTGAAACTCGAGCCTCGTTTTCGAATTCAACCCGTCGCAGGCCACGACAAGATCATAGTCATCCATATAGGCCGACGCCGTTTTCACTTCGGTTTCGAATTGCAGATTAACGCCAAGGGCCCGCGCGCGGTCTTGCAGGATCATCAGCAGATTTTTGCGCCCGATGCCGCAAAACCCATGTCCTGAAGACGTGATCACCTGCCCCTTGTGGTGCAGCGCGATATCATCCCAATAGGCAAAATGGCTGCGGATCTCAGCCGCGCTAACGGGATCATTTTGTTCAAGATTATCAAGAGTTTCGTCGGAAAGAACCACGCCCCAGCCAAAGGTGTCGTCAGACTTGTTGCGTTCCAGAACGGTCACGTCGGCGTCGGGCTGGCGCAGTTTCAGAGAGATGGCAAAATACAGCCCCGCAGGCCCACCACCCAAACATATTGCCCGCATAACGCCATTCCCCATTCTGCCGATATCCATGACGGTAGAGTGAGTCGTTTATTATTTCAAGTATAGATATTTTAATCTTAAAGTATCAGCATGACGCGGGGCTTGTTGCATGGCAACGCTACGCACGTCTGAGAGTTTTGGGCAGTCGCAGTTGAAACCGGGCGGACGGTAATCAGCACAAACCCTGCCTTCGTGTCCGGTGCAATTGACGGCCGATTTGAACCCAGATCGACACCCCTGCTTGACGACGAGATGCAAACATATGACCGGATTACGAAAATTGCCAATTCACCGGAGTGAAGGCCGAAACAGTAACTGATGCAATCACGGATCGCTCAGCGCTCTGGCGGGAAAGCCCAGCAGCCCTTAGAGAATACACAATCCGCCCGACGCTACCGCAGCTACCATATCGACATTCAAGGTCCTTTTCCGATGTTGAGCAGACCTTGGATGCGACGCAGCGCCATAAGGCGCATTCTCACCCGTTGACTCCATCCACATTATAGGTAGACCAGTCTACCTATTCACTGCGAGTTCAGAATGCCCCCACAGCCCAAACATCAAGTTGAAAGCGCACGGGGTCGGTTGCTAAAGGCAGCAGCGGTATTGTTCTACAACGATGGCATTGCCGCCACCGGGATCGACGCGATCACCGCGCGCGCGGGCGTCGCAAAGCAAAGCCTTTACAACAACTTCGCCTCTAAATCCGATCTGGTGACCGCATATATCGACCAGCGTCATGATGAATGGCTGGGACTTTATGCGTACCGCAAGGCGACGGCTCACCTCCCCAAAGACAAAATTCTCGCTGTTTTTGACGCCTATGACGACCACGCCAGATTTGCCTATGAACGCGGCTTTCGCGGTTGCGGGTTGTTGAATGCGGCAGCCGAGCTGGACGCAGACGACCCGGGGCGCAAAGCGGTGCGCCGCCACAAAGAGCAAGTCGAGGCGATATTGCAAAGCCAGCTCACACTGCTTCTGCCCAATCGCACGGACCGCGTGGAAACGCTGGCGGCACATCTGGCATTTCTGCTTGAGGGGGCAATGACCCGCGCGGGGCTTGAGGGCGATGCAAGCCGTCTGCGCAGCGCCCGTGACATGGCCCAAGATATGTTGGTGCATCTATGACCCGCCCGCCGTCCAGCCCCCAGACCGACCAAGCCATCGGTGCCATCTTCTGCCTTTTCGCGGCCATCGCCTGGGGCACAACCGGGACAGCCGCCACATTCGCCCCTGGGGTCAGCCCGCTGGCGATCGGTGCCGCCGCCATGGGGATCGGCGGCGCGCTTCAGGCAGTAATCGCGCACAAAGGCATCTTGGCCAATCGGGCAGCGCTAAAGCGCGAGTGGCCGGCGTTGCTGGTGGGGGCCGTCTCTGTGGCGATCTACCCGCTGGCTTTCTATGCCTCCATGCGTCTTGCCGGCGTGACCGTAGGCACCGTTATCTCAATCGGGTCTGCGCCGCTGATCTCGGCGCTGATCGAATACTGGCTTGATGGTCGTCGCCTGACTGCCCGTTGGGCAATCGGTGCCGCGATCGGGTTAAGCGGCATCGCACTGTTAAGCCTGTCGGAGGGCGACCATGGCACAACGGCAAACAATGTGCCGCTCGGCGCGCTACTGGGCCTGCTGGCCGGGGGCACCTACGCGCTTTATTCGTGGACGGCCCAGCGGATGATGCGCAGGGACCTCCCTCCGCGCGTTGCGATGGGCGCGACCTTCGGGCTTGGAGGGCTGCTGCTTATGCCCGTCCTGCTGGTGACTGGCGCGTCTTTTCTGGATAGCGCAGGCAATCTGGCGGTTGGGGCCTACATGGCATTGGTACCAATGTTTCTGGGCTATCTCGCCTTCGGCGCTGGTCTGGCACGCGTGCCCGCCAGCATGGCCACAACCATCACCCTGTTCGAACCCGTGGTGGCCGCCGTTCTGGCCGTTTACGTGGTCGGTGAATCATTACCGGTACTTGGATGGCTGGGGGTGGCCCTGATCGTCGCCTGCCTGCTGTGGACGACGTTCCCATGGCCGCGCAGGCGTTCCGTGGCGGTGTGACGCGTTCAAACGAGCCATCTGTGAAGGCTTTATCGGACTTGAAGTGGTCAACAGGACCTACGACCACGCCTGCTATGTGTCGCCAAACGGGACATAACAGGGAATGAAACCCTACACGTTAACGCGTTACTGGAAGATTAGTGGTGCCCCCACACGGACTCGAACCGCGGACCTATTGATTACAAATCAATTGCTCTACCAGCTGAGCTATAGGGGCACTGGGCGTTCGTTTAGAAGATTGCTCGGGGGGGCGCAAGAGGGGAAATGGCAGATATTTTGCAGTTTTACAGATCGGGCAAGAACGGCTATTGCCTTGGTCACACGATAGAAGTTGAGCTGGATATCCATGCAGTTGGTTTTACACGCAGGTGCCCATTACACCGAAGAAGAACGTTTACTGAAAAGCCTGCTGGCTAACACCGAACGCTTGGCCAAAGCTGGCACGGTTGTACCGGGGCCCAGCACCTATCGTGGGCTGTTTCGCGATACGTTGAATGCAATGTATAAATCCTCGGTGGCTGATGGCGCGCGGGAGGTGTTGCTGGATGCAATTTTGGATGATGCCGACGCGAAACGCGTGATTTTGTCCGATCCGAATTTTTTCCGCACCCCGGCCACGGCTGTTGTCGAGGGGATGCTTTACCCTGCGGCACCAGTGCGCATGATGCGTATTGTCCAGTTGTTTCCGGACGATCAGATCGAGCTGTTCTTGGGGATACGTAATCCTGCGACCTTGTTGCCAATTTTGCATGGGGTGTCGGCGGATAATTCCGATCCGCATTTCTGGGGGAACAAGGATCAGGCCGATGTGTGCTGGTCCGAGACATTGGAACTGTTGCACGATTCAGCGCCCGAGATTGCGGTAACCGTTTGGTGTAACGAGGACGCGCCGCTGATCTGGGGTACAATCATGCGCGAGATCGCGGGACTGCCCAAGAACACAAAGTTGAATAGCGAGTTTGATCTGCTTGAGACGATCATGTCGGTAGAAGGCATGAAACGCTTTCGATCCTATATGGCAGCCCATCCCGAGATTTCAGGATCTCAGGAACAGAAGGTGATTGCGGCATTCTTGGGTAAGTTTGCCATGGAAGACGCGATCGAGGAAGAAGTGGACATGCCGGGTTGGACGGAAGATCTGGTCGAAGAGATGACCGAAAACTACGATCAGGATGTGCTGCGTATCCAGCAAATCCCCAACGTCCGGATGATCATGCCCTAGCGGCGTTACTTTGCCTGTCATTATTGGGCCTGCTATTATTGCCGCAGTCACTATTGCTCTAGTCACTCACTCAGCCCGACGCGCCTAACATGCCTAGGCCCGTCGCCCTGTGCATGTTCAATCCGGCCTTTTTCGACTGCAGGTCGGCCATCCATCCCTGATGACGGCAACGCCGCTATAGGCAGCTTGGTGAATACTTGTTAGGCTTTGGTCACATTAATAATGACCATTGAAAAAACAGGTAGGCCCATGAAGTTTAACCATTTTCCCATCAGTCGAATTATCTTGTCGTCGGCCCTTGCGGCAACATGCGGGGTGGCACAGGCGTCGGATCATCGCGATTCACCCTATACGCAGCAACATCCTAGGGCGGATATTGGTGATGTTTTCCTGTTTCAAGGAACGCAGACCGGGGGGCTTGCCATGGCGATGACATTGAACCCGCTGTCGGGCTCCGGTGCCCCGGGCACCCTGCCCTCTGACAAGATCACCCTGTCGCCCGAGCTGGTTTATATCTTTAACTTTGACACTGACGACGATGCCAAGGCCGACATCGCCTATAAAATCAAGGCGGGCAAAGCCACGGATGGCCAGCAACAGCCTGTTGAACTACGCAGAGCCATCGGTGCCGAGGCACGCGATAACAAGTGGACAGGGATCGTGCATGGCCAAGGTGAGTCGACCGCCCTGAACCACGAGTTGAAGGTCGTGCACGGCAAGATGGACGAGCTGTTGTTCGTGGGGCCGCGCCGCGATCCGTTTTTCTTTGATTTCCTGACTGTTGACGCCCCCGTGGCGCTGGCCATCAAAGAGGCGCTGGCGGGTGGTGACCACCTGCCCGCTGCTGGTTCGTCGGAACTGGCGTTCGGCCGGACCGACATGACATTGGTCGTGCTAGAGGTGCCTGAAATGGGCAAAGACCCTGTCAATTTCTGGGTCACGGTCGCGGACGGTTCTGGGAAAACCGTTGACAGGATGGGCCGCGCGGGCATTCAGGGCATCTATCTGGTCGATGCGCCAAGCGGGTATAATCCGGAATACTACACCCCGCGAAATGCCGCGAAATACCCCACCGTTGGTGATCTGAACGACGCCTACAACGCGTCAGCACCTGATCAGGACCGCCCCAATTATTCAGAGCAATTCACCTATCGTTTTGAACAACTGGAGGTCAGCCAAGACAAACTGTCCGAAAAGGTCGCGTTTTATCTGCCCGATATGATCCATTGGGACCCACAAGCCGAGCCGGGCTATCCCAACGGGCGGAACCTGCGTGAAGATGCGATTTTCTGGACGCTATATGATCTTAACCCGTTCATGGAGCCGGCCGAGGGCGTCGAATTACCCCATATCGGCACCCAACGGATGAGCGACCACTTTCCCTATGTCGCGCCATCCATCAACCAGGAATTCAAGCCGGGCAGCCAGCTGGAACCGGTTCACCCGATCTTTATGGAATAAGCAACCGATACACTTGCAAGGTGCCTTTGCCCTTTGCCTCGATATCGCCGCGCTGCACGACCCTTTCGCGGGGTTTGACGAGCGCGGCGGTATCCGCCGACAACAGCACGGTATTTTCATCGCAGGCGCTGACCATACGTGCGGCCGTATTCACCGTATCGCCCCAGATATCAAAGCTCAGCGTTTTGGTCCCTACGACGCCGCTTGAAATCGGGCCTGTATGAATGCCAATACGCAGGCCCCAACCGGCGACCTCGTCTTGGGCGGTGCGATCAAGGTTATGTTGAACATAGGCCATAATCTCGGTCGCGGCGGCACAGGTGGCGGCAACGTGGTCTTGCTGGCATGAGCCATTCAAATCACCGGCCACCGTCATATAGGCGTCACCGATTGTCTTAACCTTTTCAACGCCATGCCTGGCCACGATGTCGTCGAACGCCCCGTAATAGCGGTCCAGCATACGCACGAGGGCCGTCGGGTTCATTTCCCCAGTGCTATTGGTGAAATCAACAAAATCCGTGAACATCACCGTGGCCGAAGAGATATGGCGTGGGCGCACCTTGCCGGTGGCCTTCAGCTCTTCGGCGATGGCCTCGGGCATGATCGACCGCAGCAATTGTTCTGTCCGGTCTTTTTCGGCCTCAAGCGAGCTGTACAACTGTTCGATCTGGGATTTCTGGTCTTCGATATCCGCAATCACACGGCGCTGAAACGCGTGTGACGCATCCATCAAATCCTCAAGTTCGACGCGGCGCAAATCGGATTTCTCAAGCCGCTTTTCCATTCGACGCAGCTGCTTTTCGAGGTCAGAACCTTTCCGGTGTGGTTTCTCCGATGTCATATAAGCTGATCAAACCGCAGGCGCGGCCCCCAACAACACCGCAAGAAACGCGTTTGTGTGTTGCTCTGCTTTGCCTTGATTGCCCGTCGGTCCGATCTCGCCGTAGGTATAGAAACCCGCGGTCGGAAAGGCACCGCCAATGATGGATTCAAAGCTCTCGTATTCCTCTTTGGTGCGTGTCCCCAAAGCGGCCCTGCGCCCCGCGCACGAGAAAAACAACGCAGCGTCCGGTTTTTGCTTGGGAAACCCGCGAAACGCGTTCTCAACAGCGGCCCGCGAGGCGGCGATGATTTCATCGCGCGACGCGGTGGCAAGCTGCACCTCTTTGTCGACCTCGATAGGGTTCACAAAAGTCACCGCGCCGGTGTCCTCGTGAAATGCCTGCGGTGAGGACAGTAGAAAATCGTCGCGCTCGGAACTATAGACGGCCAAGGGGAAATGCACCGACTGGCCTGCGACATAATCCTTGTACAGATTGATCGCCGGATCGCCGTCGATTTCATGGATCGTTGACCCTTGGGCCTTGGTCACCTTGTGCCGGTTACCAAGCGCCACATACCCCGTCGCAACGCCGCATGAATAAACAAGCGGGCCTGACATGATCAGCACGACCACTGAATCTGACGCAACTTCGCCGTTGCACAGCTGCTTGGTTCCTTGAAACCGCATCTGGTCGCCCGACGCGCCGCCCACGACAGGAAAATCCTCGCCCAAGGCCGCGCGCAGACCGCTCACGACATCGCTGATGTTCGGACCAATGCCTTCGGGCATGGCCACGCATAGCGCAGGTTCTTTGTCCGTTTTGGAGGTCGCGTCTGCCACAGCATCTGCAGTTGCCTGTTTCGCGTCGGCCGAAGCGCCGTGGCCGATGCCAACGGTGAAATCAATTGTGTCGGCCCCGAACAGCGTAATCACGACACTGTCTTCCAAGAACCCGCCGGGCCCCGCGACTTCGCCATCGGTGGTACAGCCGGCCAACTCAACCCCTGGCATGGCTTTGGCAAAGGCATCGACCAACGCCTGCGCATCCACATCAATCCCGACAAAGGCAAGCGCTGCCTTGGGGGCCACCCCGCCCATTCCTGCCAACGCAATCTCAAGCGCCTCTTCCAGCGCCTCGACTGTATCGCTTTCTTCGCTCGCCCCAGTTGCAATCTTCAACATACCCATTCTCTCCCCAGATGAATTGTCATGATTTATATGATCGCTAAATCTTCATATTAACCTTTTGTTAATCTTTGGTTGTGCAAGACAACTTGCCGCACCGTAACCCATAATCATACATCGGAACGAAAGTATTTCGCTAAATGCATGGAGTTTCGTGGGTTCCCGCCCTCTCCTACATATCACGCCTGACCGCCGCGTTTCAGCGAATTCGGTTTCAGTCCTCAACATATCGTCACTTTCGCATGCGGCAACCGCACGGATTCTGGTCGCGATTGGCGATATCCAGAGCCGCCACTCAGTTGTCGCTAAGCTCTATCCTTAGGATCCGTTCCAAGGACGCAGCCCGTTATCTTTGACAATTTTCTTGGTCTGTTCAAGCGCTGTTTGCTTAAATGCTTCAAGGACCATCGGCAGCCAGTTGCCTTTTTCGGTGGCGGTGACCCAAGGATCCTGGGTGGTGGAGATCAAAAAGTTGATGGCCGCACCTTGTGTTGGCGGCAAGGACAGCCGCGCGCCAAAGGCATCGACGAACTCCTGACCATAGTCGGCCACACCAAAGCTAGAGGAGGTCACGAACATCGGCTGTTTGGGGACCACACCGCCATCATATGTGCCGATGCTTAGGGCCTGAAACATGGCCGTGTTGAAATCATTGGCCAGCCCAATATCCGTGTTCCAGCCATCCGCCGTGCGAAAGTTCAGCGAATAGGTGACGATATTCTGATCCGACCCCATTTCGCGAAACACCTCTTGGGCGTCGGGGTGGGTGGCCAGATATTCCACCAGATCGTCATTCTCGCGCGGCACGATTTCATTGCAGATCAGCGCGAGCTGCTTTGCGATCTCGGCCTCGGATTTACCTTGTTTTTCGGCGGGCAAACGTTGGAACGGCACAATTTTGAAACATTCATCAGGGCCAGCAAGGGCAAGCAGCTGCGCGTAGAAGCGTTTGGAATTAAAGATACATTTGCCCAGCAGCTTGCCATAGCCCGACTGATCGGGGCGGATGATCGCGTGGGACAGATAGACACCCGCCGCCGCCGCACCGGGTTTGGACCCTTCGATGCCGTAAACCCCCACCGTTGGGTCAACACCGCCATGGAAAACCACCGGCGCGGTAAAGGCGATCAGATCGCGCATCGCCCCATTGCGATAGCACAAAGCGCCCGCCGGATAGGGAATAAAGCCCGCCTTGTGCGGATCAACGGTTTGCGTATCGGCATGGGGCAGCGCCTCGTATTGCCGGGTGACATAGTCGCTCATGACCATTGAGGGCGTGTGTTCCTGCACCCCTTGTTGGCCATCGGGGTCGTCGGGAAAACGCGGCTTGCGCAGGATTGAGGCGAAATAACCGCCCCAGGCACCGTCGACGTGGATGGTAAACTCCATCCCCTTTTTGCGGTATTCTTCGCGCAGGGCGACGATATCAGCCAGCGGATCAACCGAACTTTCCTCGGTTGTGCCCAACACGGCGACGACCTCGAGGATGGGCCGACGGTTTTGGTAACAATCCTCAATCTTTTTGCGCAGATCATCGATTTTCATGCGGCCATCAAGATTGACATGGGTGTCTAGCACATGGTTCGCACCCAGCCCCAACAATGCCGCCCCTTTGGGCCAGGAATAATGCCGCGTGCTGGGGGCCATGATCACGGGCAACTGCGTCACATCTTTGATATAGGTGCGGTGCATGTCGGTCAGACCGATGTTCTGGACCGAGTATTTGTCCAAAATACCCTTGAGCGTGTCAGAAGATATCCCGTATTCCTTCTGCAGCCGTGGAGACATGTTGATGACGGTATCTACGCCAAGGTTCATCAGCGTCCAGTTGTCCAGCTCGATCAGTTTGGCACTGCTGCCTTGAACCAGCGGAACGGTGAAATCCTTGGCTGCGGCCATTGATGGCTCAAGCTTGATCGCGTTGGCAAGCGACACAGGCAGATAGGTCAGATTGCGCGCGGCCCACATGCTTTCTGCGTTGGCGACCGACCCATCACAGGTGATATGCGCCCAAGGCACGACGGTCCCGTCGGGAATTTGGTCTGTCTCAGGCACCGTATACCCCAGCATCCGCGCCAGATCCTTGCCCACCTCGATCTCTAGCAATGTGGTTACGGGGGATGCCTCGGCGGCGACGTTGTTTTGATTGTACAGCATCGCGGCGAAATAGCCGACGAAACCGGGCATCGTGCAGTCCCAATACATGTGCGACTGGTTGCGATAGCTCGACAGCGGGATCGACCCGTGCAGCGCGTGCAGCATGTGATCCAGCTGCACCTCAAGCGCATCAATGGTGTCTTTGTATTCCTTGGATGCTTTGATTTCGTCGATCACATAGACCGGGTCACGAAACTGTTCACCGTATTCGCGCCGCGCGCCTGCATTGGCGGAAACGGCTTTACGGACCATCTCGTGCATGACGGCTTCGTTTTCGCCCATCGGACCAAGGAACCAGCCCGCCAACGAAGAGGTCCCCTTTTCGTTCAGCAAATCCAGACGATTATTGTCCTGCGACTGCGCATGAAACGCAGTTGCGGCGTTTGCGAAATGTGTTTTGCTATCGGAGCTGGTCATAAAGTGTTGGCCTTTTTAAACAATGAAACGGCAATGGGCCGCAAAAACTGCGGCACATAAAATTAAACAAATCAAAGAAACAGTAGTCGCACAGCGGGTATTCTGGCAAGTTTTTGGTGCCCGTGATCCAAAATGAACCCGGTGTTCCGTGAAACATAGCTGAGGGCGTGAGCTAAACCGCGCGCGGGCCGGTACGCTGCGCAATCAGCGCGTTTGCAGTCTTTCAATGATGCTTGCCGCCGTCACCGTGCCGATGGTTTTGCCGTCTTCTTCGACTGCGATTTCACCGACCTTGCCATCCAATTGATGGATCAGATCATCAACCGGCGTTTCCGCCGTAACCGACAATGTATCAGCACCGGCAACCGGCCCCATCACATCGCGTGCCGTCAACACGCCCAGCGGGTTCATATTGGCCACGAATTCAGCAACATAAGGCGATGCAGGGTTGGAGAAAATCTCGCGCGGGGTGCCACATTGCACGATGCGCCCGCCTTCCATGATCGCAATGCGCCCGCCCAATTTGAACGCCTCGTCCAGATCGTGGCTGACAAAGATAATGGTGCGTTTCAGCTCGCGTTGCAGGTCCAGCAGCTCGTCTTGCAAGCGGGTGCGGATCAGCGGGTCCAGCGCCGAAAACGGCTCATCCATCAGCAAGATCGGGGCCTCGGTCGCAAAGGCGCGGGCAAGCCCCACGCGCTGCTGCATACCGCCCGACAGATCACCAACCTTGCGATCGGCCCAATCGGCAAGCCCCACCAGCGCCAGCTGTTTATCGGCACGCTCAAGACGTTCGGCCTTGGGGACATCGGCCAGTTCCAGTCCCAATGCCACGTTGTCGCGCACAGAACGCCATGGCAGCAGTCCGAATTGTTGAAACACCATCGACACGCATTCACGGCGCACGCGGCGCAGCTCAGCGGCTGAACTGGCACCAACATCACACGACCAACTGCCGTCATTGACCCGCACAGTCCCGCGCGCCATCGGGTTCAGCCCGTTGACCGCGCGCAGCAGCGTCGATTTGCCCGACCCCGAAAGCCCCATCAACACAAGGATTTCGCCCGATTTCACGTCCAACGAACAGTTGTGAACGCCCAGCACTTGGCCGGTTGCGACCTCGATCTCGGCGCGGTCTTGGCCTGCGTCCATCAGCGGCAATGCCTTTTCAGGGCGGTCCCCAAACACGATGGACACATTGTCGAATTCAACAGCATTTTGAGGGGCAGTTTTCATATCAGCGCTCATTTCCGTGTCACCCGCAGCATACGGTCCAGCATAATTGCAACGACCACGATAATCAGGCCGGATTCAAACCCAAGCCCCGTGTTCACGGAATTCAACGCCCGCACAACCGGCACGCCCAAGCCATCCGCACCCACAAGCGCAGCAATCACGACCATGGACAGCGACAGCATGATGGTCTGGTTCAACCCCGTCATAATCTGCGGCAGCGCATAGGGCAGTTCAATCTTCCACAACGTCTGGCTGGGTTTCGCGCCAAAGGCCTGTGCCGCCTCAAGCAGCGGCTTGGGGGTCGAGGCGATGCCAAGCTGGGTCAGCCGGATCGGCGCGGGCAGCACGAAAATCACCGTGGCGATCAGGCCCGGCACCATGCCGATCCCGAAAAATACAATCGCGGGAATAAGATAAACAAAGGTCGGCAGCGTTTGCATCAAATCCAGCACAGGGGCCATATAGCGATAAAGCTTGGGGCGGTGCGCGGCAGCAATGCCAATCGGCACACCCACGCCCATACACACCACACAGGCCGACAAAACCAGCGTCAGGCTCTCTGTGGTTTCCTCCCAATAGTCTTGGTTCAGGATGAACAAGAACCCCAAAACAATCATCAAGGGCGTTTTCCAATTGCGCTGGATCGCCCAGGTAACGGCCGCAAATGCCGCGATAATGATCAAAGGATGCGGCGTTTGCAGCACCCAAAGGATGGCATCAATCAACCACTCCATCGCGACAGACAGCCCGTCGAACAACCACCCTGCGTGGATCAACAGCCAGTCAAAAACCGCCTCGGCGGCATCATCGATAGGTATCTTATTGTCGGTGAGCCAGTTCATTGGGGTCTCCGCGAAGGGGTTGTTTTATATACAGAAAAGGGCCCGCCCGGTGGCAGGCCCTTTTGATTGTTAGGGCTGTGTTATTCGACGATTGTCTTTGCAGCCGCCATCGCATCGCCACCGTCCATTGTGGTAACGCCTGCCAGCCACGCGTCCAGCACGCCCGGATTTGCCTTGATCCAAGCTGTCGCCGCATCTGCGGGTTCTTCGCCGTCATCCAGAATGGCACCCATGATTTCATTTTCCATGGCCAGCGTGAATTCCATGTTATTCAGCAGCTTGCCAACATTCGGACATTCTTCGACATAGCCCGCGCGGGTGTTGGTAAAGACCGACGCACCGCCCAAGTTCGGGCCAAAGAAATCATCGCCACCTTCAAGATAGGTCAGCTCGAAGTTGGCGTTCATGGGGTGTGGTTCCCAGCCAAGGAAAACAACGGGTTCACCCTTGCCTGTGGCGCGTTTGACCTGAGCCAACATGCCCTGCTCGGACGATTCCTTGACTTCGAAGTCTTTGAGATCAAACGCATTGTCGTCGATCATCGACTGGATCAGACGGTTGCCGTCATTGCCCGGCTCGATACCATAGATCGTCGCGTCCAGCGCGTCGGCATTGGCCGCGATATCGGCAAATGTCGTGATGCCCATATCGGCGGCTGCCTTGTTGACGGCCAATGTGTATTTCGCGCCGTTCAGGTTGGCACGCACAGTATCCACTGTGCCCGCCTCGCGGTACGGAGCAATATCGGCTTCCATGGTGGGCATCCAGTTGCCCAGAAACACGTCAACGTCCCCGGCGGCCATGGCGGTATAGGTCACAGGAACCGAAAGAATTTTGATGTCGGTTTCATAGCCCAACGCCTGCAAAACAACTGTGGTTGCCGCAGTGGTGGCTGTGATGTCTGTCCAACCTACATCGGAAAACGTAACCTCGCCGCAGCCCGCAGCCGACAGGCTGGTGGCAAGGCTAAGCGTAAGAGCGGTGGTGGTGGCGAGAATTTTCATTTCGGGTAACTCCCTGTGTTGTTATATTTGATGGCGTATTAGAGCGCTAACATCGCCCATGATGCAACCCGATTTCTGGCGATCGAGGTTCTCTGCATGGGCTTGCACGGGGGCCACGCGGTTGTTAGCCACGGACCAACCAGCCCGAAGCCCTAAAAAAAGGTTTTCCAAGATGCGCCATACAGAATGGATCGGCCTGACATGGGGGGCGGAATACCCGACCGTGACGGTTATTGGCACAAACGGAGAGCTGATCGCCCGCCATGCCGCGCCCACGGACATGTCGCCCGACGGTTTGGCTGATTTCCTGTCGCCCTATTTGTCGGCGGGCGGGCCGACGCCCGTTCTATGTGCAGGGTTGCCCGGGATGCCGGCCGACATGTATCGCGCGGTGCCTACTGCTCCGATGAACGGGACATTCCAGATGGCCGCGTCCGACCCTCGGGTGGTGCTCCACGTCGTGCCCGGATTGAGCCAAGCCAAGCCTGCGGATCTGATGCTGGGGTGCGAAACCGCTATGGCCGGTCTGTTGGAACAAGAGCCCGACTTTGACGGCGTCATTTGCACCGTCGCATCACAATCGCACTGGTCACATATCAGCGCGGCTGAGGTCGTTAGTTTCCAAAGCTATATGACACCGGTTCTGGCCAGCACGCTTACGTCCACGCCCCCGCTAGCAGGCTGCGCGTCGCAAGGCCCGCTGGACGGTGCAGCATTCAGTCAAGCGGTCGACGATGTAATGGGACGGCCGCAAACATTTGCTGCTAAATTGGCGCAAATCTCAGCTGATGCAGCATTAAGCGGCGTGGCAGAAAATATCGGCTGGTCGCGCCTGATGGGGTCGCTGATCGGGTTGGAACTGTCGGGTGCCCGCCCATATTGGCTGGGCCAAAACGTCGTGATCTTGGGGGATGGTGTTGTGCCCGAGCTTTATAAAACCGCCCTCGCCACCCAAGCGGTACAAGCCCGGCTGATGTCGCGCGACGAGTTATCTCTTGCGGGGCTGCGACTGGCATGGGCCAAGCTAAACAATTCCTAGCCTGAGGAACACGAGCCGACGCCCAAGGGACGATGCAGAGGGAACGGTGGGCGTTTCACATGTTAATATGCGTGAGTTGGGGGGCGAAATTCAGACCTCCCGCATAACCCCACCTGCAACCTTCCCAACATATCCCCTCACGAAACAGCCCACCCTTTGCGGTGGCGGCTTAGCTTACCCATCCGTCTTGAACGCAATTTCGAAAGCCCCGCCCTTAATCTCTGGCCGTGACACCGCGCGCAATGTGCCCCCCCAGTTTTCGACATGGCGGCGCGCAATCGTTAGGCCTAGGCCGCTCCCTTCAACAACATCGCGTGGTTTTAATGTGATGAACGGGTCGAAAATACTGTCGCGGTATTCCTCCTCGACCCCTACCCCATCATCCCCGATAAGCAGCACCCCATCCGTATCCACATTTGTGATGAATATCGTCCCTTCTTGCGCGCCGTGGTGTTTGACCACGTTATCTAAAAGCGCGGCGATGACTTTATCAAAGCTTGCCCGCGGCAACGCGCATCGTTGTTCGACCAAATTCAGCTCGATATTGAACCCATCGGGACAATCGTAGCTGCCTCGAAATGTCCTAACTGCCTCGCTTAGCTCGACTTCTTCAATCGGATCCTCCGACGCGCCCATCTCGCAAAGCTCGCGCACATCGGTCAGTAACATATCAGCCCGTCGCGCGCTCACTTTTATCCCGGTGAGGTACTGGTAAACATCGTCGGGCACCTTTCCCGAAACCTCGCCCAGATCCTCTTCGATCCAATCAGGAAGCGTTTCAACCGCCCGCAAACATGCCCTAAGATCATGGACGAAATGGGATACAAATGCGTCACCCGATATCCGCAGCCCCTCTACCTGAGACATCACATTTAGCACTAAAATTCTCCAAAAAGGCTGGCGACAGGGCGACGCTATCAGGCCGAGCTTTATGAATTATTAATGGATCACATCCAAGAAATTCAAAATTCGATCTATTTATTTTGGGCAGGCGCGGTTCTGGTCATTCACTATTAACAAAGGTCGGCCAACGTCTTGGCCAAGCTTAGCAGAGCAAATGGATGGCCCAAATGCATGAAGGTCGAGGCAGCGATGATGACGGCACAGAAATCCTAGCCCCTGAAAACAAAGAACTTAAGGTTCTGATCGTCGACGATTCCTCGTTTGATTGTAAAAACATCATGCGGCAGTTTCGCCGAACCAGCCTGCGTCTTTCCATCGACACCGCAAGCGATCTTGACCAGATGCGCGTGGCTCTCGATACCCGCAAATATGATGTCATATTCGTCGACTATCACCTTACGCACGAAACCGGTCTTCAGGCCAGACAGGTCATCAGCCAACACCCCGAAAACGCGCAAACGGCGACGATTATGATCACCGGCGAGACGTCCCATGAGGTCGCGGTCTCAGCTATTAAAAATGGGTGTAAAGATTATGTAGCCAAGGCAGATTTGGACGCGATGTCGCTGGAAATGATGATGAAATCAGCGACAAAAAAGCTCGAGCAACACGCCTCCAAAGTATTGCAAAGCGAAATGGACGCGATCCACGACAGAACCATCGCAGCGATGTCGCAGCTTGTTCAGAATGAACTAAGCGATGATCGCATCGTGTCGCTAATCGTGCGAGCACTGCAACATGTGACGTATGTCGACGGTTTCCCGGTTCTGCAGCAAACGCCTGAGATTACTACGTCCGCTGAAAGCGAAAAACTTGACTACTTCGACTTCGGCGAATTGGCGGATCAAGGTATCTGATCACGGGTAAGCTGCTGTATCGTAATGAACTCGGAGTGATTTAAAGCATATCATTCGAGTAAATGTGGCCGCTTGCGTGCGGCTTCCCGCAACATTCAACGCGCCCATGACGCAGTATTATACATATATGTCGATCGAACTGCGGACATATTAAAGACACCCGCTTCACGTCCGGTCTCAACATGTCATTCTAGGGGAATAATGGCGGAGGAGGTGTCCGCCCGCGTGCATTCCAACCAATTCCACTACGCTATTATATTCAGTGCGTTAGATCCCATCTAGGTCTTGATTGTTCCAGTGCCGTCCCCCATATTCCAGATATAAATGGGGGACGGAATGGCGGACGCAAAAACAGCAATCGAACGAACCGAACCAAGCAAGCGGGCGGAGAAGGCGCTGTCCGCTGCGTTTGTGCGCACGGTAAACGCCCCCGGCAAGTACACCGACGGCCACGGCTTGTTTCTCAAGGTTGACACCTCAGGCGCAAAGCGTTGGGTGCAGCGCATTATGATACGCGGCAAGCGGACAGAGATAGGCATGGGGAGCGCATCGCTTGTCACCTTGGCAGAGGCGCGGGAAGCCGCCCTAGAGAACCGCAAGCTGGCGCGGGCAGGTGGTGACCCCCTGCAATCCAAACGCGCCTCAGAGGCTTTGCTGACGTTTGAGGAGGCATCGCACAAGGTTCACAAAATCCACGAACCAACATGGCGCAACAAGAAACACGCGGCACAATTCATATCGACGCTGGAAACCTACACCTTCCCCCGCATCGGCAAGTTGAAGGTGTCAGAGGTGACAACCGCTGACGTGTTGGCCGTGCTGCAACCCATCTGGCTGGAAAAGCCCGAAACGGCGCGGCGGGTACGTCAACGTATCGGCACCGTCATGAAATGGGCCGTGGCAAACGGATGGCGGCAAGACAACCCGGCGGACGCCATCGCCCAAGCCCTGCCCAAACAGGACAAGACCCAAGCGCACCGCAAAGCCCTGCCCTATGATAAGGTACCTGAATTTCTGGACGCCCTCAAAGCATCGGACGCGGGGGACGCCACCAAGCTGGCGTTAGAACTGGTTATTTTAACGGCGTCACGGTCTGGCGAGGTGCGTTTGGCAGAATGGTCCGAGTTCGATCTGGACCAAGCCATCTGGACGCGCCCAGCGCACCGCATGAAGTCGAAGAGAGAGCATCGCGTCCCCCTATCGCCCCGCGCCGTTGAGGTGCTGTCACAGGCCCGCAAATTGGGGTCCGGCGAGGGTCTGGTGTTCCCCGGCACCAAATACGGCAAGCCGCTGTCTGACATGACGCTGTCAAAGTTGACCAAGGCGCTGGGCTATGACGTGGACGTGCACGGGTTTCGTACCTCGTTCAAGACATGGACCCAAGAACGCACCAACACGCCCCGCGATGTATCAGAGGCCGCTCTGGCCCATACGGTCAAGGATAAGGCAGAGGCGGCTTATGCGCGGTCTGATTTCTTCGAAAAGCGTAGGCTATTGATGGGGCGCTGGGAAAAATTCTTACTTACCTTTGATGCAGCTATAATTCAGCTGAATGTCTAACACGGAGCAGCACAGTTGGATTTTTTCCGCAAGCAGCTAAAGCCAATCACATTCAAACAATCGCTCAACACATTGAAATAAATACATAACACTGCATTTTCCGAGCCCTTAGATTATAGCGGCTATTTGCTTATTCAAAAGCTACCCAGCGACCTTCCAACAATCAGCTCTCCAAAGAAACTACCCAAGGCATTGTTTAAAAACATTTTTATATAGATTCTGCAAAGCAGACGATGATTTCACGAAGCAAAAAAATAGTATTTTATGACTAGCACTTACCGAAAAATATCAGAAATATAACAATATGTAGAATTCAAAATCGCATCAAACACAACATATCGTCGAAACCCCCAGATTTCGAGTTGTCCACACGTTATACAATTTGCGTGAATGGAAACAGTTACTGTATCAAGGAATTGCTTAGAACAAAGCGAGACTCTGAGTGGCTGCCGAGACCGCGCCAACGATCAAGGCAACCGGAACAGGATGGATTAGAACTCCCCCATTCATAATTCCTCTTTCGCAAAATTCGCCGTGAATCGCAACAAATTTGCGAAGCGGTCGTGAATAGAAGGATTGCCGCATGGCAGAACAACACTCGAAGCGTTCAATTATGGGACGGCCAGTAACCGAACGACATTTACGCCGCCCTGCCGTTGAAGCCGCTACTGGCCTTAGCCGATCAAGCATCTACGCTATGATGGATACAAACGACTTCCCCCGTCCCGTCCGCATCGGCAAGCGTGCCGTAGCATGGCCAGAAAGCGCCGTGACCGCTTGGCTGGCATCCCGCCCTACCGCTGACCGTGTCGGGTAAAACAACGCCCACGCAGTAACAAAAACTGGCGCGGGCGCTGGCTAGTCTAGACACCTTTCCAGATACCGCGCTGCAATCCACAAAACAAGGATTCAGTTATATGAAAATCCGAGCAACGCTCTATTTGAGCGAACAATCCCGCACGTTTGAACTCAAGGGCCGCTTAGGCTGGGCGATGGTGCAACTTGTCGAAGCTGGCGCAAAAGGCGTCACACCAATTACACGCCCAGCGCCCCGCTGGAGCGGCTATGTGTTCGACTTGAGAGAACTTGGCATCCCCATCGAAACCATCATGGAACCACACGAAGGCAACTATCCCGGCCTACACGCCCGCTATATGCTTTCCTGTGACGCAGAGGTTCAGCCGCTAGGCTCCGAGGTGCTGACATGAGAACCGCACGCCCAGCACCCCGCCTAGCACCCGCCACGCCCTTTGAGCGTCACCTGATCTATAGGCATAATCTGCCAGACCATTGGGCGCGGACGTACAACGAACTGCGCGGGAGGCATCGCTGATGGCGAAAGCCTACAAGCATCACAAGAAAGGCGTGCCACCATTCGTGCAGCTTTTTCATTGGATGATGGCGACGGAGGCATGGGAAACCATGCCCCCTGGCCCCCGAACGCTATATCTCGAACTCAAGAAACGCTACAACGGACATAACAACGGCGCGATATTCCTAAGCCATCGTGATGCAGCAAAATCGTGCAGCGTCCACCGCAACACTGTGGGCGGATGGTTTCAGGTGCTCGAAGAACGCGGTTTCATCGTTATGACCAAAGGACCGCACCTTGGCCCGTCTGGGGTTGGTATCGCCGCAACATGGGCTTTGACAGAATACCCAACGAAGGATGGGTTGAGGGCGACTATGGCATTCAAAAAATGGAAAAGCCCCGCACAAAATCGGTGCATCGCAGTCACGGAAACAGTGCATGGATAACGGACCGTAAAAGCCATGCACAAAATCTGTGACGGATTGCCCGTATATTGCCCTTGGGAAGCGTCACAATGAACAGGACATATATACATCTAGCCATAGGCAGAACCGGACGGCGGGGGGCTGGTAGATGTCTAGGCGAACGCTTTTCAGGACCGGGGTAAGCTGCACAAAACCCGCGTCCACAAATCGGGGATTGGGTTTCAGCGCACCGATAGAACGCAAACTTGACTAACGATTTCGGAAAATATCAGGAGGCACCGCATGGGCGGCTATGGATCTGGACGAAGCGGCTACAAACAGAAGGCAGAGCACACCATCTCGCTCGACGTGAACCGCTTGCACCGTGAAGGCTGTCTTAGCCCCGGACGGCGTGGACATTGGGTCTGGTCAAGGGCTGGTACAGAAACAGGCCGCATCGGGTACCATGCGACCGACCGGCATTTTGTGCTGGACTACAAGGTGCGCATCTATGGTGGCGACTGGGAAAGCGTCACGCAATCAATTCCCCTGACCTATGCAGACTGCCACTATGGCGGCACCCGCCCCTATTTCCGTTGCAACGGTATCGTCAACGGTCGTCATTGCACCCGCCGCGTAGGAAAGGTGTTCGCAGGGGGCAGATACTTCCTCTGCCGCCATTGCTACAACGTCGCCTATTCAAGCCAGTCAGAGCCGCGCTATGACCGCATGTTGCGCCGCGCAAACAAGCTGCGCACAGCGCTGGGCGGCGAACCCGGCACCGCGCATTGGATAGCCCCCAAGCCCAAGGGCATGTGGGAGCGGACATATCAAAGAATTCGGTTTGAGATTGAGTGGTGCGAGAACCAAGCAGACCAACATTTTCTCAGCAAATTTGCGCACGTTCTCAGCGCAGAGGAACGCGAGATGTTTCTTAAACCGGAATGAGTTTTCGCCAGCAGACAGTGCTAGCAGCGAGTGCAACGAAGACGGACACTGCCCCATGGAATCGGGCCTTCTCTTCAACTAAAAATTTACGTTATTGCCTCTTGAAATAACTCCGCAAAAGCTGATGACACAGGGCCGCAATTCTGGAACACTCTACTTCAACCAAGACGGGTTGAATGCGCTCCGTACTGAGCTGTTAGTCATGTATTTACAAACGCAAATTCATTGATTTTTACTAGAATGAAGGGACCACCCAAATGAAAATATTGGCACCATTATTTGCAATGTTTTGCTCGATATCCACCTTTGCCTACTCAGACACTACAACCGACAAACTTGGTAGCTGTTTGGTTAATTCGACCACTGGATCTGACCGAGTAGCGCTGGCACGTTGGATCGGGTTCGCCATTATTTCTCATCCCTCCATAAGAGACAGCGTAGCAATACCAAGGCTAGCAATTGATGTTTCCGACCGAGAAATCGCGGAACTAATGACAGACCTCATCACAGTTAGATGCTTAGATGAGGCTAGGCCTGCATTTGCAGACGGCGGTTCAGTTTTTGAAGATGCGTTTACAGCTCTTGGACAGGTTGCAATGCAGGAACTACTGATGAATCAAGATGTCGATGCGAGAATAAGCGCTTTTGCCGAGTATCTCGAAGACTCGACATTTGAGGTCCTAGAGTAAAGGGCTTTCCCGCAAGAGGGTAAAAACTCTGAAACGTCTCAATATGGCCAAAAGGCGCTGGGCGGCGAACCCGACACTGCGCACTGGATAGCACCCAAGCTGAAAGGCATGTGGCAACGGACGTATCAAAGAAGGCGGTTTGAGATTGAGTGGTGCGAGAACCAAGCAGACGAACTTTTCATCAGCAAATTTGCGCACCTTCTCAGCGCAGAGGAACGTGAGATGTTCTTCGATTAGGCACGAAGTCAGTCGTAGGCTGACTAGAACTGCAAATATAGATCGTACAACGGAGCAGTGATGCCCTTTCCCCGGTTGTGCTGAATGGGCAACAATCTAATTAGTTGCACCTGTATGCCTTGTAGCATCCCTAATTCTGCGCCTCTTGGAGGAGCGAAAATATATTGAATATATATCATAGGAAATTAAATGAGACTTAAAAACACTGTTTTAGTGGTGTCACTATTCGCGACCATAGCCTGCACTCCAAGACCAGAGAGCATTGCGCCCGTCTCTATGACTGGTGCGTTTAACGCAATTTCATGTAAAGACGCCCGCAAGCAACTTGAAGCGGAACGCCAGACATTGGTTAAGCTGGAAAAACAACAAAATAGCGCAGCGACTGCAGACGCTGTTGGTGTATTTCTCGTCCTAGTTCCAATCTCAAAGGTAACTGGCGGTGACAAAGCTGGGGAAGTAGGCACCTCCAAAGGAAAAGTTCTCGCGCTTGAACAAAGACTATCGACCTGCAATTAAATCTGGTTGGGGCCTAGGCCCCAACTACTACACAGACATTTTGCAGACGGCCAACTATGGGCAAAAATAGCCCCACGTTATGAAATTCTAAAACGCTCGCATTTTTACCCATAGCACTCGAAAATTTACCAAATTCTGAAAACTGTTAAGCTTGTCAGTCATAGCTTTACAATAGCTGCCAAAATGCCACGTCAGGCCGTCAACTTTTCTTGGCATCAAAATGATCGAAAAACCTACATGTAAATCAATATCGGGGGATCAATTGGGGGACGGATAAAAATAATATCTCCCCAAGTGCTTGATATAAATAACAAATACAGGATGCATTGGCGGAGGAGGTGGGATTCGAACCCACGGTACGCTCTCACGC
>TARA_R110002126_G_C10490915_1_pt1 | contig 83585 bp, 77 predicted proteins | sample TARA_R110002126 | Tara Oceans TARA_R110002126 (sample SAMEA4397536) | marine metagenome | biome: Polar Biome; feature: [DCM] deep chlorophyll maximum layer (ENVO:01000326); material: water (ENVO:00002006), including particulate matter (ENVO:01000060) such as... | depth 30 m
CTAAGATTTAAGGTTTTGCTGTCTCATCGATGGGGTCCACTATAAATATCGACATCAATTTGATTGAGTACCGGCGGCGGAAGTGTTGAAATCACATAATCAAACACTTCGTCATATTGATGATTAATAATATATTGATCACCTGATTTTGATATTTGATTCACCGGAGTATTTGAGTAAGCCGTAATATAATTCCAAGTCGGCATATCACGAAGAAGCGCCTCAATGATTGCTCCTGTACCACCCACCACTCGGTATTTCTCATCATGCTTATTGCTTGCGGCATAAACACGCTTATCTAAATCAATCAGCAGTTCATCGATAGCGCCGGCCGTAATCATATTAACTTCTTGCGCATAATAGCTTTCAAGCGTGGAAAAAAGATATTTCGCTAATTTATCAGGGAATTCCAGCTCGGTTAGGATATAGTCTTTAATCGACATGTGTTTAATGCGTTGTGCTCTTGAAGAAGCCCCATCAGATTTTAATAGCTTAATATCAGCAACAAGTTTTTCTAAATATTTTTTTTCATCAGTGTTTTTCGAATAAAACGGATCTAAATATTCATGGTCTGTCTCAAAATTTTGACCATCGTAGATCACGGTCTCTACTAAATTTTTATTACTCGGTTCGTACCATGTTTTGAGATCCAAGCCTAATTCACGTACTAGTTCACGTATTTCAGACTGAGTTGAATCAATAAACTCGCCCCCCGTATTATAAAATGCTTTACCATAAGGATTAATTTTCGTACCCACGCGTCCACCAAAATGTTCTGACGCTTCAAACAGCACCGTCTCAACTTTCGCTTCATTCAGTTTTTTTGCAGCGGACAAACCCGCAAGACCCCCACCAATGATGGCGACTTTGGTGGCATGTATCATGGGAGTAACAATAATGCTTAAGCAAAACAGGTATACGTGCATGTATTATCCAGGTATTATTTTTTAATACTATTTATTTAAGATGCGTTGATTATGAACATGGAATTTAGAGATATCAAACCATGAAACGATATATTACCCCGTTTATTTTTTTTATTATATTGTGTGGGATAGATACAGCCTATGCGCAATCTACAGCACGTACCGCTGAGTTTTCCAATGAACAAGTCAACGTTTGGAAAACCATGATTTACCCCAAATCAAAGCAAGTTTTAAGCATGCATCGTCATGATTATGATCGTGTTCTTGTTGCCTTGAGTAACGGCACATTAAAAATCACAAATAACAAAGGTGACGTGCATTATTTGAAGCTTAAAAAAAATAAAGCCTATTATTTACCTAAAGATCCTATGGATGAACTGCATCAAGATGAAAACATAACCCAGCACCCCATCACCGTCATGGTTATCGAGTTAAAAAAATAAATGAGCACAATCATCATTATTCCTGGCAATCCACCGGCCAGCTATTTTTATGACGCATGGAAGCAAGAACTCGAACTGATAACACATCATGATGTTCTGATTAAGTATTACCCATCGTTCAATAATATTACTTGCTCGCAAGAATATTTAGAAACAATTGAAAATTTTTATGCTGAACACATAAAAAATCATGAGAAAATCATCTTAATCGGTCACTCTATTGGAGGGCATATTGCTTTAAAATTATTAGAAAAATACCCTGAAAAAATTGAGCATTGCGTGCTCTTGTTTCCCTTCCTGCACTCCCCAGGCCTTAAAGGCAAACTCATGCTTAGCGCATTACACCAAGTCAACAAAAGAGCTTTTCTGAAAAAAAAGCGATTTAGGATTCTAAAACTCCTCAGTTATGTTGATCAAGATATTAAAAAACTTACTATTCATGAAATTGATAGCAGCTTAAATTTTGCGTTTCACGAACACAAAACGATTGGATGCAAAAAAAATATAGGCATAACCCCCCATTTAAATCATAAAATTACCGTGTACTACACAAATAAAGATACCTGGTGCTCCAAAAATGTTGTTAACAATCTCCATCCTGGAATTCGCAAAAAATTTACAAAAATAAATCATAATTTTGTTACATCTCCAGAGCAACGACAAGAAATGAACCACTCTCTTTTCTCATAAAAATTCTAACGCAATGAATTCAATAGATTTTTTATAGAATCATGCTTTACGAATCCTATATCTTTCTGCTAGCCTACTTGATTAACTTCTTATTTGTTTAGGCACCCAATGGATAAAAAGCAGCAAAAAAGTATTTTTATTGGATATGCTTCGGGCTTAACTCGAGTCATGTTTACCCACCCAATTTGGTCCATGAAGGTGAGAGCACAACAAAACCTCCCCTTTACACTCAACCCTCGAACACTATATAGCGGCATTGGCGTCAGTACGGTCACCTACCCCCTCACGGTGATTATACAACTTGAGCTTAATCAATTTTTACAACAAGCATCCACCTCTCCTCCGAGTAAATTTCAGCAACTGGGTTGTGCTTTTCTAGCTGGCATTGGTGCCTCGCTTGTAAACTGCCCTATTGAATACAGCGTGATTCAGCAAGGCCTTGTAAAAAAAAGCTTTCAGGAATCGACAGCACATATTATTAAAACACATGGTTTAAAACGATTTTTTACGGGGCAAGTTGCAACAACCCTGCGAGATGGCTCGTTTGCAACCTTCTTTTTAGTCGCCCCTCTTTTTCTTGAACAATACATCAAACCCTATGTTGAACAAGAAGAAGCTAAATCATTGATTGCAGGAATGATTTCGGGAACCGGAGCAACCTTACTCACGCAGCCGTTTGATACAGTTAAAACCATACAACAATCCGCTTCTGAGGCATTATCAAGCACACAAGCCATCAAAAATATTTATAAAAATTACGGCCCTTTTGGCTTCTTTAAAGGTGGGGCTGAACGTGGAGCTATGGTTATTACGTCTATTGCCGTACTTAATACCACAAGAAATGCTTTGGAGCGGGTGTTATGTGACAGCCCTTAACATTATAACTAAAAATCCCCCTGCTATTTATACGCATAACCACCTAGACTTCCCTAGAAATCGACGATCACATCACGTACACTGCGCCACGAAATGCGTGACGGATTCCCTAGCGTTTCCGATCATATTTGTTAGAACTGGGAAAATATTACTTAAGGAATTTTTATGGCCGGCGGCAGCACAGATTTAATGACGTATTTAAACTACATGTCTACTTGGGATACTGAAAGCGATGAGAATATTAATAAGCTCATTACTGAGCAGAGATTATTCATTAGCCTCGATAATTTCGATGCGAATAAAGCAATTGACGACGTATTTGATGTACTGATTAAATCAGCAAATGAGGTCAAAAAAGAAACCATTGCTGCGGATAGCATTCAAATTGCCGCGGATGCTGCTGCGATAGCATCCATTTGGTCTTTCGGGCTTGGCATGGCTGTATTTGCGTCACTTGAGGCTTCAGAGGTCATCATGAAGAAGGATATCTCCTCCAAATCAAAAGCTCTGAGTGATAAGTTAAGTACTGTAGACACTGACATTTCGTCTAAAATAGATGGTCGTGTCCACCAATACGTCACTCAATATAAAGCCAACAACGAGATGATTGCATTAAAAGCCACAGCAGGGCTTAACGTCACCGCGTGTCGAGCTAGCATAATGCAACTTATGGCTACCGTACAAAAAAAATCCCACAAACTCGATGCTGAAACGTTTAGAAAATATGCTGCGTCTGCAAGACTTTTCCTCAAGAGCAAAGAAATTGAAGACGTCTATGACGCACTAGACAACTTAAACTTCAGTGAAAAAACAGATGAAGATATTAACAAGGTCATGGCTGTGCTCAAGAATTTAAAATGCACACCAGAGCAGTTGCACATGATCCAGGATTTTTCACTAGGCATTATGTTCTATAAACTCAATATTTCAACAAACAGGATTAAAGCCCAGGCCGACGCGGCAGGCCTACCAGTTGAAGAGGTTGAAGGTACTGCATTTGAGGCCATGGATGCCGTAGGCAAATTCGCAGCCTCCATCGTAGTTATCATGTCTGTGGTCGATATGGTTTTTAGTGTTCTGAATATTGTAGATGTCGTTAAACAATGTGACAAAATGTGTGATGAGCTACGAACGAGGATTAAGGAAAGCTATAAATCATATTTCGAAGGTATCAAAGAAGCATCCCAAAAATATAAACATGCTGTTGGCCTTCACCCAAGCGCTATTGTTCAAAGCTTTGAAGCCCATGCTGTTATTCGTAACTTTGTCCCAGGCGCTGTGGCTCCTAGTCAGCTAGGTTTATTCTCACAACCAGAAGCCGTGCAACAAGAACAAATACAGGTGCAAATACCAGAGCAAGAGCAAGAACAAGAACAAGCAAAACCACATGGCTGCTGTTCGATCATGTAAAAAAACATCAAAAAATCATACGTTCTTTACTGAAGTCTGCTGTTAACCCAGGCTTTAGTAAAGAACGTTACCCCTCTCTTCTACCGCTTTAATACTTCGTATTATTTCAAGCCACTTTTGCCATGCCAGCTTAGAGGCTATATGATAACGGCAAGCTTGAAAATATTCACTCATGATCACAAAAGGAGTTGTTATTGTGCCAGCAATCATAGAAAACATACTTGTTTTTGGCGATAGTTTGTCAGATAGAGGCGCCATGGCAAACAGCGCATTGGCTGCCTTCAGTGGACTTTGGGGGAAATCACCTCATGGCCGCTTCACGAATGGTTACGTGTGGCTTGATTATTTTATTCGACAATTAAAGACCGAAGATGAAGTACAACTCGTACCTCCACAGTTTGAAACAAAACATCCCTTTTTTTCAATTAATAATGATGAATATGTGGGGATAGAAACAGCACCTGTTTTTGCACGAACGTATTGCATCGGTGGCATGACATCCTATGATTATTCATCCAACCTTACGCCAGGAAAATTCATGCGTAATACAACCTCACAATTTTTAGAAAATTTGGATGGCCTACGAGAAGAAGCGATCAAAGATGATACCTACATGAAACTAAGCGAGGATGAAAAAAAAACAACGCTGGTTATTGAATGGTCTGGAGCCAATGATCTTGTTACCGTGAACCCAAAGCCAACCATGAAAGCCGCGGAACGCGCTGTAACCGCACGCATTCAGCACGTTGAAGCGATGATCGAACAAGGGTACATGCATTTTGTCTTATTTAACTTGGCTGATTTATCATTAACGCCTCGTTACCAAAACGAGCCCTATAAACTCAGGCTACAAGCGCATCATGTCAGTGACTATTTCAATCAGGAGCTACACACTCAGCTCGAACATTTAAAAATTAAATATCCGGCCTGCCAACTCGATATATTTGATGCCAATGCATTATTCTGTGATGCCTATGAAAATCCGAGTAAGTATGCACTCGACGAGTCAACAAAAACACAACCGTTTTTAGATTCGGTTGCATTCAAAGATGATGATCCCAGTACAACCGCCGATGGCTACATGTTTTGGGATGATGTGCATCCCACCGAAGCGGTTCATCTAACCCTAGGCCGGGCATTTCACAAGCAAGTATTTTTACCTAATTATGTATTTAATTTTACTGAACAGCCTTTAGTTAGGCAATTCCAAAAAATGTATGGCATGCGTTTAGAAGATGATATGCAGCGCCGATGCATGCCGCGAGCAAAAAGTTTTGATTATTCAGCAGAAAATCTTCATATCGATCAAATCGTCCGTCATGGCTTATTTCAGGACGGTAAACGCACCAACAGCGTTATGCAAGCATTACAGTGGTCGGATAAAAAAGGCGTATGCACCCGTGATGACACCATACTTCAAGAGGCGTTCACTGCTGCATACGCTCAAGATGAAAGCCAAAGAAAAAATTTATCTCGCAAATAATCTACGCGCTTACATCGCTTCAAAAATTGCAGCCGCCCCCATACCGGTTCCAATGCACATCGTCACCATCCCGTACTTACCCCCAGTACGGCGCAAACCGTGCAAGAGTGTCGCGGCTTTAATCGTGCCCGTAGCACCTAACGGGTGCCCTAATGCAATCGCGCCACCCAAAGGGTTCACTTTCTCACGCGGTAAACCCAATGTTTCAATCACCGCCAACGCTTGCGCCGCAAACGCCTCGTTGAGCTCAATCCAATCCATCTGCTCTAAACTTAAACCCGCTTGTTTCAGCGCTAAAGGAATCGCATGAATCGGTCCAATACCCATCACCTCAGGCGGAACGCCTGCAACGGCAAAGCTTAACAAACGTCCTAAAGGCTTTAAATTATATGCTTTTATTGCTGCCTCGTTAGCGAGTAATGCAATGCCCGCCCCATCGCTCATCTGGGATGTATTACCGGCCGTGACTGAACCTGTGCGTGCAAACACGGGCCTTAAACGCGAAAGAACTTCATACGAGGTACCTGCGCGTGGGCCTTCGTCTTGGCTCACCCATGTTTCTTTGATCTGCACATCACCCGCGCTTAAATCTGGACGTCGTTGTTTAACCAAAACAGGTACGATTTCATTTGTAAAATCACCGCGTTCTTGAGCGGCTAATGCACGACGATGGCTTTCAACTGCAAACGCATCTTGTGCTTCACGTGAGACACCCCATTTAGCAGCCACTTTTTCTGCAGTAATACCCATACCGTAGGCAATTGCAATATGATCGTTTTCAAAAATGGCGGGATTGGTCGTGTATTTATTACCACCGAGCGGCACGCTCGACATGCTTTCCACACCCCCAGCCAGTGCAAGTGCAGGTACGTCACCTGCCGGCATGCTGGCGGCAGCTGTAGCAATACTTTGTATGCCTGACGAACAAAAACGATTGATCGTCATGGCAGGCACGGAGTCTGGCAAACCACTAAGTAGACTTGCGATTCGTGCCACGTTCATGCCTTGCTCGGCTTCAGGCATCGCACACCCAATCACCACGTCTTGGATGGCCGCCCAATCAATATTTTCATGACGCGCTCTCAGCGCCTGTATGGTGCAACTTAATAAATCATCCGGCAACGTGTGCTTAAACACACCTCGAGGCGCTTTTCCGACCGGGGTACGTAAAATATCCACCACATACATCTGTGTCATGCGTTACTCTCCTTGTTCTTTTTAATTGCGCAGAGGTTTGCCGGTTGTTAAAATATGCTTAATACGTGCTTGTGTCAGCGGTGTTTCAGCTAAACGCATAAACGCAGCATGCTCCAAACGCAGCACCCACGCTTCGTCAACTTCCGTTCCTGCATCCACATCACCACCGCACATCACGTAAGCCAATTCTGACGCTAAAAAAGCATCATGCTCACTGATAAACCCGCCTTCTTTCATGTTTGCAACAAACGCCTTAAGTTGCGCAGTACCTGCGCGACCCGCGACTTTAAAGCGCGCTGATAATGGTGGCGCATAATTCAAAGCCTGCATTGATTTTATTTTGGCAAGCGCTGCAAACAGCACTTCGTCAGCATGCATAACCCAAGTATCCGTCGCCTTCAAAAACCCACGCTGCTGAGCTTCAGCGGCACTTCCTGCCACCGTTGCCATCGCCGCTTGTTCAAAATAAGGCTGCAACCGCGGCATAATATCCCGCCCTACCGTTTCAGCTGCTGCGCGCAGTGCAAACTCTTTTGAACCGCCACCTGCCGGTATTAAACCCACACCGGCCTCAACTAAGCCAGGATAAGATTCAAACGCGGCAATCACCGCATCACTTTGCATAATCAACTCACACCCACCACCCAGCGCACGCCCTCGTAATGCCGACACCACAGGAATCGTGCTGTATTTTACACGCATTAACACATCTTGAAAGTCATGGACCATCGCAGCTAAGGCCTCTATTTTTCCAGCCTCAATAAACGCAGCAACACCGGCCAAATCAGCGCCAGAGCTAAAATTACCGGCATTTTTTTGATAAACAATCATGCCTTGGCAACGCGCTTCGGCCACGGCCACCGCTTCAAACAAGCCGTCCAATACAGCTTGACTAATGGTATTTGATTTTGTTTTAAACGAAAGCACCGCGACATCATCTTTAAGCTCAGATAAACACACGCCTTCGTTTTCAAATATAATATCGTGCTGTGTTGGAACAATTTGGCGTTGATACACCGGTAATTTACGGGAGCCTTGATAATCAGCCAACTCAGGCGAAAACGCTTGGCCTTCACGATAAAATTTAAAATGCTCACGCGCCAACCAAGCAGGCAGTGGCGCATCGCTCATGCTTATGTTTGCCTCTATCGACGCTTGAAGCCATGCTGATGTATCTGCCACGCCAAACGCTTGCCAGGTTTCAAACGGGCCTTGTTGCCAACCAAATCCCCAACAAAGTGCTGAGTCCACATCGCGTACGTTATTCGCAATACTCTCCAAATGAAAGGCTGAATAATGAAACAAATCACAAAAACATGAACGTAATAATTCAGCTTGAGGTGAATCTAATTTTAATAAGGCAGCTAAGCGTGCTTTTGGATCAGCTAATTTGAACACGGCTTTAATATCATCATCCACACCACGTTCTGACGGCCTGTAATCACCGAGCGCCACATCATACACATCAATATTTTTACCCTGTTTGCGATAAATGCCTTGCCCTGTTTTTTGGCCTAGATGCCCGGCCTCAATCAGCTTAGATAACCATGTCGGTAATTTAAAATAAGCATGCCATGGATCAGCGTCTAATCCTTCATGCATCGTATGAATCACGTGTTGCAACGTATCAAGCCCCACCACATCCATGGTTCTAAACGTGGCTGATTTCGGTCGTCCTAATAAACCACCGGTTAAGGCATCCACTTCCTCAAGACCCAAACCCAAACCCAAACGTTCGGCATGATGGAGCGTAGCTAAAAGCGAAAACACACCAATTCGATTGGCAATAAAATTAGGCGTGTCTTTGGCGCGTACCACACCTTTACCTAAACGGCTGGTGAGCCATGTTTCGAGTTGATCTAATAATTCAGGAGACGTCTGTTTTGCAGGAATAAGTTCTGCTAAATGCATGTAACGCGGAGGATTAAAAAAATGTACGCCACAAAAACGTGCGCGTTGCGCTTCAGGAAAAATTTCAGCCAAGGCGTTGATACCGAGCCCCGACGTATTACTCACCACAATTGTTTTAGAATTTAAATACGGAGCGATTTTGGCATAAAGCGCCTCTTTCCAATCGAGCCGCTCTGCAATCGCCTCAATAATTAAATCACACTCAGCAAGCTCACCTAAATCCGTTTCATATTGACGTGCTAAAAGTAACCCGGCAGTTTGTTTTGTACCCAGGGGTGAAGGTTTTAATTGCGTGAGTTTTTTAATACCTTGATTCACCACCGCATAGGCATCTCCGTCTTGACCGGGTAAATCATATAAACGGGTCTCAATGCCCGCATTAACGACATGCGCGGCAATTTGAGCCCCCATCACACCGGCGCCCAACACAGCAACTTTCTTAATAAATACTGGTTCCTTTATCACGCTCAACATCCTTTTAGAAATACATGTGAAATGTAGTATACCTATTAATAATAAAAAATAATAATCCATAGCACTAGACAAGAACCGTTCAATCTGTTCTACTCAAAGTATAAATATTACGCATGTTTAAGTATTCTATTTGCCTATGTGTCGATTGCTTTTAATAATATGCTGGCTGTGTGCGTTTCAATCCTATGCGATGGGAAGTAATCTCAATTGGGATCACGCAGTCAACGAGGCGATTGTTTCTTACGGCCTACCCATCGAACCAAAACTCATCAAAAAATTTTCCAAGGCAGGCGTACACTACCCACCTGATGACATTGCACTGCTCGCCTTTAAACAAGAACGACACATGCAGGTTTGGGCTAGAAACAATCATCAAACGTGGCGTCATGTTCACACTTATCCGCTCACAGCGTCCAGCGGCCACCTTGGCCCCAAGCTCCGAGAAGGCGATAGACAAATTCCTGAAGGCATCTATCAAATCACCTACCTGAATCCATTCAGCAACATGCATCTTTCCATGAAAATTAACTACCCGAATGCATTCGATCGCCAACACGCCAGCTTCGAACGACGACGCAGATTAGGCAATAATATTTTTATTCATGGTAAAACCTATTCTGTAGGTTGCCTCGCCGTAGGGGATAAAGCTATGGATGAATTATTCTTACTCACCCACCGCGTAGGACTTGAGCATGTCCAGCTGATTATTGCTCCGAATGATTTACGTCGAGCAAAGTCTATAAAAACTGCGTTTAATAAACCCCGCTGGTTACCCACGCTGTATCAAAATATTAGGTTGGCGCTAAACCAGTTCCCTCTACCCCTTCATGAACAGGCTCGTCTGGATTAAAGCCAGAGCTCCAGTCTTCAAAATAAGCTGGAAGTATATCAGCCATATAACTTACAGCTTGATATCCTACATAACCCGCAGCAACAACACTCAACAGACCTATGTATACAGCACTCGTAAAGAAACATGAGCTTGCAAATACCATACCCGCCATAGCCAACAGACCCGTTGCTACTGACAGTTCACCGGCAATCAAGCCATAACCTACAGAAATCACAAGCACCACACCTAGGGCTCGAGGGATATCTTCGGCTATAAATTCACGATACATCTCAATCACCGCAGTCCATAAATCCAAAGAAAATTCAGAAGTACAGCCCATGATGAACGTATCGAGTAAAAAATCCGCCAAGCACATTCCATACACCAAAGAAACCATGAGCACACCGAAGGCAGGAAGGGCCAACAAAGCTAGAACACCTACATCTCCCATACAAAGCAAAACGAAGCCTGCAGAGAAACATTGCATTACCAATGAAAGCTTTCTCCACATCTCCATATATTGAGAGCTGTTGACGTGTGGCTGTGAAAAATCACGTAGCTCTCTCAAACTGAGCTGTAACTGTTGTAATGCTGGTGTTTCAGGTGATGCAACATAATCACTAAACATACCTAAGCCTGGGTAGCGTTGATGGGTATATAAACGCTGAATATGGTCTGCATGAAGCACCGCATCTGTCGCTCGCCGGAAGCTAAGCAGATGATCCATACCTTTATTTGAGTTAAACCACGTTGTTTTAGCTGCTCGTAATGCTGTAAGACTTTGAGCTAAACGTTGCCTATCGTTTTCAGATAGATGAGGCACACTCGCCTCTAAAACTATAAAAGCTACTTCAAAGCACTCTATCGCCGTGTGTATTTCAGGTATGAGCAATGCATCACCATCATGATCAACGTCACCATAACGCCGTTCGCTACCCTCCGGCAGAGCAGGCAAAACAACGGCTTCATCGTGACCAATTTTATTGATTGCAGCACGCATTAAAAGCTGAATAAATCTTAAGACATCGCCCGACGTCACGTTAGGATTGGTTGAACAAAATTCTGCAACGCGACCGCCAGCTAACTGATTAATGCGAGCAAGTGTTAAGTACATGGAAAAATCATGCTCTTGTTCACCGCGTAAAAGCGCAAGGCATGTTTGAATCGTCGTATCAATCGGACCATCGCTATCTAAAGGCCAGACAGCGCTTAAATCTAACGGGACGATGATTTGATTTTGTTGACTATAACTTAACGATAAATAAGGGCGAGCTATGCGTGCAAGCAGGTCAGGTCCTAATTTATCAGATATTTCTTCAGATGCTTCGGGATTTATCTCTAATGTATTCAAGCAATCAACAACTCGGAGATCATCCTCAATACTGATGTCAAACATACCTTGATGCTGCTCACCCAGCACTTGTATTTTAAAGTACCATGCACCTGCAACGTCTTTCCAAACAACCATATTACGCTCAGGCGGCCACGTATTCTCCGCTTCAACTGCAGATACTGTCGGTATTAGATAGACCTGTGTTGGCTGAAGAAGCTTTAAAACATTGGCTATATTGCGTACAAATTCGCGGGGTTCAACAAGGGGGAGATTATCTGCGGGCATCAGCCATACCTATTTAATCATCAGAAGATGACCGCAGCCTAACATGTGCTTAAAATAATTTCAATTAGATGCAAATGGGAACTTACTCGTGCTCGGGTGATACAACATAAATACGCGGGATATTTCTTATGGTAGGTTTTGCGCGCCAATCAAACCTAATCAGGTCAGGTCTTCTTATGTTAGGTGATGAACGAGTATTTACCATTGCCTCAACACGAAAATTGAGTTTAATGATACCAGGCAACCACCTTATCTTGTTGAACTGTTTTTTCTGGCGACAAATAGAATGCCATTGAAACGTTATTCGAATAGGGTTTACAGCCCCCCCCTTTTTGGCTCCAGATAGCTATACTTTGCGTGATAAGAGGGCTTAGTTTATTGGCTAACGTGGCAACGTCGTTAAACGCACGAAATTCAGAAATTTCAGCTTGTATTGCTATAAAAAGAAGTTTACTTAAGCTAAGTACATCTTGTGGTTCTTGTTGAGCAAGATAGTGATGAGCAAAATGAAGATTAATCGTCATGGCCTTTAAAATACAGCTCAAGGCATGCTCATCTAAACCTTGAGATGCTTTTAGTTTTTGCCCTAAGAGCTTAAGCATATCAGCAAGGGGAGAATTTACATCGTTCATGAAATCATCTAACGTTCCAACACCGGGCATTGAGCACGCAAGGCTGGTGATAAAATCTTCACTTTTAGGCTCTGCGGTATCGCACACTGGATAGTGTGTAAAATACTCCCCGTCGGATAATAGAATTGGCATGCTAATTTGTTTTTTTCCAAGCCATACCGGAAATTGATGGAATGGTTTCCAACCAACGATGGCATCCGTAGGTAATTTTGATAAATGCGTTTCGCGATTTCTAAGAGCACTCTTACGCGCCTTGTTAATCTGAGAGTCAAGTTCACTGGCAAGTAACCCATCACTCGTACGAGAAAATGCTTCAGGCAGTTTTTGATTATAAACACCACCGATATCTTTTTTGACATTATCCATATTAACTCTGGAGCTGGTTTTGTATTGCGAGCGGATGTCTTCTCTAGGTACTTTTGTCAAATCAATTTTGATTACCCCACCGCCTTGCCACAAATTACTCGTTGAGGTTAGTACGTTTTCAAATTTACACGCATGCCGTAGAAACAACGTTTCATTATTAGCTCTTAAATCATACTTATGCGCTGATTGCCCAGAGGTAACAAAGCGATACGTACCCATTCTATTCAGCGAAAGCTCCGCTAACTCATCGGTAATCACCTCTTGTGATAAACGGGCACGATCTGGATGCAGTAAGAAAAATTTCTTGTTTTGTCGGTTTCCTTCAATTTCATCAAATGTAGCTTTGGCACTTTTGGGAATAATTTCTTTTACCGTGTTTTGAGCGAGTAACATCCTTTCTGTTGGACGAATACATCGATAAGTAAAGCGCCTTACAAAATTGCCGCGTTTATCTTGGATATACTCAAACGCCTGCTCATCTAAAAACTCACTAGCGTCCCATGGCCTATCTTCAAGAAGTCGATATTTCTTATAGATTTGAACTGAATTAACGATACTCACGGGATAATAGCGTGCATTTCCCCAATACACATCCAACACTTTTTTATCTTGATAATAAAAGCCTAAGGTATCATCCTCGCCGTTATGCAAGGCTTTATAGGTGAAATTCTCTTGCGTTAACGTGTCTTCGATAGTATCAAAACACAATCCCATATTTATAATTCGATTGATGATAAAGCCATTCGTCTCCCCAAAAAAACTATCTTGGTAAAAATAGCCATCGGTGTAGTTTGTTATCATTTCGGAAAAATAGCGCCGCCTTTCTTCCGTATGGGTAGACAAGGCAAGCGCTTTAAAAAATGTGCGTAACACCCCAAACGTGTATTCTCCTATGCATGAGCGTGCTAGTGCATTCAGCAACGCATCAACACTGGGTTGATCAAAATTATTATCGGATGTAAGCCTTAATTTGTTCGTCTCCAGCATGTTTTGAATGAGCGCTTTGATGTGAGAAGCATCTTGATTATCAACCACCAAAAGCTCTTGCTCTAATCCATTCAAACGAGAAGATATGTCTATACCCAGTGCGAATTTATTACTTAGATAAATTAATAAATCTGCACATACTGCAAGATAATTATCACCTGTAGCTTGAGAGGTATTTTTCCCAACTAAAAGTAAGCATACAAGGTATTTTAGCTCTTCTGATTTCTTATAGACTCGCTTACGTTGTAGCTCGTCGAGTACAGCACGAATGGCTATACGCTCCCATACAGTGTAATTGTCAGGAGAAGCGTTTTTTCTGCTTAATTTAAAGCTAACTTTATCACCTATCGGTGCATTATAAGGGTTCTTTGTTTTTGATTTAAAAAAAGTAGCTCTTCTGTCATGACTATCTAGTCTGAGGTCTTCTCTAACAATAGGTGGTTCTATTGTCAAGCCATGGAGTGTTTGGGTTGCATCTTGCCATAGTTGTAACGTTAATTGCGCTAAATTTTGCTTTAATTTCTCGGTAAGAAGACATGCCACGTCTAATTGAAAACGAACAGATGAGCATTGTAAATCTGGATCGCCGACATTGAGCAGCAGTAACTGAAAACACTTCGTTAAATTTACAAACGCACAATCTTTTTGCTCTTCTGTAAGCTTCTCCTCATCGAGCGCTAACAAAATAAGCTGGGCCAACTCACTTGGCGTATGGTGTAAAAAACTGCCATAGCCTGCAAGCAATTCATGTTGTTGTATGCTTGTTATGGCCGTTAAATGCTCGTTATAAATCAGCTGGTAATCTCGCCGAGGCTTAGCATCAAGACCGCCAAGAATCAAGCCTAGCGCTTCTATTCCATGAATACCATCGATAAATGCCTTCGCCTCTTGCCTTGCCTCACGAACAACATGACTGACATCTTTGAGCCACATATTTTCAGAGAAATTGACCATAAGTAAATTGTTTTCAAAGGCAAGTTTAGAAAAATATTGATACATTTGATAAATAGTTTTTATATCCTCAAGCACCACGACATGTGAAAGAAATCTAGATAAGGTATTTCCTTTTACGCTTTTGGGAGCGTAAGCAACCAGATCAAAGCGACGTTCTGGCTCGCAGGTATGGTTGTGCTCACCAATGAGCGTGTGCATAATTTTCTGAATGCCAACATCTTGCCCTGTCGTTACAAAATATACGTTTGTGTTATCTAAGGTCTCAAGCAAAGTTTTTATGATTGCAGTAATTTGCTTGAGGGTTTCAAAAAAAACCGTATTTCCATAGGATGAGTAAGGAAGAACCCCACTCAACATCAAAGGCGTTTTGTCTTGAAACTCAAGATGTTTGGGATTTGAATCCGTAGCTCGCATCGTTATGAAGAAAGGTACAACATCAAACACGTCCTGCATTTGCTTTTGGATACCCTGTACCGTTTGAATCGTGGACGCGTTCTGTTGCTTAGTTTGTTGATCTAAAGCGGCTTTTCGCTCAGCTATTTTTCTGTATTGCTCATGCACGCTCGGGCTTAATACAGTGGTTTCAACGAAGAGCTTTTGTACGGTAGGATTGTCACGAATCGTTAGATAAATTTTCTGAATTTGTGAGAGTGTACTGTTATCAAGATTTAGTAGTAATATAATATGCGCCTTGATGGCGTCAACGTCATCTGAAACAAACTCAATTTGGTCTAACGCACGGACTAAACAACGAAATAACGTTCGTGATTCTTCCACAAAAATGCTATTCGAAAACACAATATGTTCTTGTTCTGTTTTTTGTATATTTTCCATAAAACCAAGCGTATCCGATAGCGGGTAACGATAGGTCAAAAACGCAACTAAATCGGTATTTCTTGATTGATATAGGCCATGTCCATCACTGCCCAAAACGACCGGAACATCGTTCCTTAAATATGTATCGATGGGGTGTCCATCCTTACCATCGTGCATATTAAGCGTAATATTTGAAGCCATGTTAATTTCAATGATGATGTTCTGTGTTTGTTGAATTTCCTGAATCACATCATCATCAACACCATATGTACCATGGCCTATGCGAAAGCGAACGCGTGGAAAGCGCTTTGCCAATTTCACCACCGCCTTCACATTTTCAAGGTGATATGATGTTTCACCCGCATGTACTCTGACAATTTTATTAGGAAAATTTTGTGCGATGTAGGTCAACTCAGGGTAAAAAGCGTAACTAGAATTGATTTCAGCAGATAATAAATCAATGCCAACAACATAAGGGCTACTTAATGAGATGTGTTCATATTTTTGGACTTGAAGAGCCCGAACTTCTACGGTTGCAGTTCTGCATAGCATGGCTAAAAATCTTATCGTTACACCTGTCTCAGCCTCAATACGTGGTAAAGTTTCATGAATCACGTTTAAATAACTTGGTTTTGCTACTTTAGCGAATGAAATTTCGACGTAATGAATACCTTGACGTTGATAATCTTTGGCTAGCTCTTGAAGAAAAAACGGAAAAAGCTCCACATCTTGGATAAAAACTCCACGATAACCGTAGTAGTCTTCCATTTGATCAAAGATGATTCTTTTATCAACCGGTATTTCTAACAACAACCTAAATTTTTCTAATGAATCCTGCATCTTGACCAACGGTGTTATGTCAACATACCCAGCTTCAACCTGCCCTCGTTTATTGATCGCTGGTGGTAGTTCCGCTATATCAATGCCAACACTTTCTAAATATTTTATTTTGTAATGTATTTGCAGATTCTGTTTTTTTTGTGCATTTAACTCGATCCTTTTATAGAAAGCACTGAGTAGCATGTCAGCCGTTATTGCACCAGTAAAATGAGTGTGTAAATCCGTGGTTGGTTTTATGTCAGCAACCATGACTGAAGGTAAAGGCTCTTTTTGCATTGGTAAAATGCCGTAAACAGCAGCGCGTAATATGGGAGCGCCTATTTCTTGGATCAGTTCAATATGGAGCGTTTGTGCAAGGGTTTGTTTTATTTCAGCCACGCGAGCTAACTTTGTGTGTTGCTGTTCTGCATCACCCAAGTAGATTTCCATTCCCAACGCAACAACACCTGAAGTATTGATAAAATCCTGCAGGCAAGCGTATGCTGTGCCAGCTGGCTGTTTGATAGAAACCATTAGAAACTTTAAAAGTAAACGAGCACTGGGGTTGTTTTTAGGAAGTTCACTTCTTAACGTACCATCCTCCGATAAAACCACCCAGAGACCACAACCTAAATAAATTTTTTGTAACATATAATCTCTACAGAAGCCCTTCATAAAGGCATAATTTGGACCCAAACGAATGGTCGCTTTTCGAGCTCGCCAGGGGGTGTAGTGTATTTTATTTTACCATGAAGGCCATATATCATCAACCGTGTTTTTTTTCTCGTGTCAGGAACGGATATCACAAATCACGTTAGCTATAACTCTTATGGGAATAATCGCGATGAACGAACAAGAATGGCAACGTAAAATCAGGAGCCCTCAGCTTCAAGTTTCTACGGTGAGATGATGACCTGATCTTAAATTTTAGACGCAAAAAATTTCAGTTGCAGCTTACTTCTAGATTGCTTTAGCTACATTAAGGTACTTATTCACAGAGGGTTCTGTCAAAAAATTTGGATCAACATCAAAAAAACCGAAACTTCGCCACGAAGATGACTGCAGCCTATCATGTGTTAAAACACACATGATAGGCAATATATAAGAGCTTACTCGTGCTCGGGTGATACAACATAAATACCCGGTGCATTTCTTAGGTATTCTTGGTAGTCCATGCCATAACCAAAAATGAAGTGATCATCAACTTCTAAGCCCACATAATCGGCATGCTGCAGTGCATTTTCTTCACGTTGGTGATGCTTGTCGACTAAAACAGCTGTGCGCACGTCATGTGCACCCATGGATTTGATTTCATCGATAATGGCTGAAAGCGTTACGCCACCGTCTAAAATATCATCGACAATCAAAACATTTCGGCCTTTAAGATCGATGGTTGGTTTTGCGCGCCAATCAAGCTCGCCACCCTGTGTTTCACCACGGTAACGTGTGGCATGTACATAATTAACTTCGAGTGGAAAATCTAAACGTACAAGTAAATGCCCCATAGGAATCAATCCACCGACCATCACACATAAAACCACCGGGTTTGTATCATGTAGATCGTGTTTAATTTCAATAGCCATTTTATCAAGAGCAGCTTCAATTTGCTCCAGTGTAAACAGTTGGGTAGATTTATCGAATACATCTTGAATCAGGTTTGGATTAGAATCAGTCATTAAAAAGCTCGGCGAGAAAACAATCCCTAGTATACAAAATGCTACGCCCTTATTCCAAGCATCTTTGCTTTATTTCTAAAAAAAATAAAATCATGCGCATATCATCAACTCGTTAACAAAAAAATATTTTCTGAAAATTCGCGTAACGGTGATAAAGATCCTTGATATTTCTGCATCACGAGATAGTAAAACCCCGCTGGGAAAAACGATGCGAGTTTACCCATGTCGTTTAGGAATAAACTTTTTCTTATCCAATACTCATCTTGAAACGGAGGAACATAATAAAAGGCTTCGAATGCTACTTGCTGATAACCCCGTGCTAATAAAGCACGCTTTAATAGCAACGAGGATGTCAACGTTACGGATGCTTGTCCAAAGCAAGGAAGCCGATGAAAACGCCGTGCAGCCCCCCATAAACTCAACGGATTCATACCTAAAAAAATAACGTATCCCATCGGTTTTAACACACGATCGATTTCATCCAAGGGCTGATTATCACGCCCAAATATTTCGTGCGTCATCGGCGCAATAATGGTGTCTATACTATTACGATGAAACGGTAATGCTTGCGGTGAACCCACAAAACTTGCTTTTGTTGCATTCAAACACGGAGTGACGGTATATTTTTGATTATACAATAACGAATCGAACCAAAGATTATCACCACACATGCCTAATTGAAGCAGTATGTTACCACGCAAAAAAGCATCATGACTTGCCAACTGCAAGTTAAACGCTTCACCGAGATGATGTCCTTGAGGTGTGCCAAACCAATCGTTCAACGCTCGGTACTTGTGCCGCTGTTCATCCAGGTTCACGAGACTTTAACGCTCCGCTTCTTCCTCATCTAACTGCTTTCGGATGGCACGTACATCTGCGGTCAAAGCTTGCTCAGCTAATTCTTTAAGGCTTGATTCAGGCAAACCACCCGAATCAGAATAAATTGCAATTCCTTGTTTAAACACCATAATATGAGGAATCGATCGAATATCAAACATTTCAGCAAGTTCAGCTGCATGCTCAATATCAACCGTCGTAAATAAAATAGAACTAAATTGCTCGGCAATGCGTTCATACACTTTAGAAAATTGCGTGCATGGCGCGCACCATGTCGCCCAAAAATCAACAAAAACAATCGCTTCTGAATCAATGGTTTTTTGAAAGTTAGCCGAGCTCAAGGCCACAAGATTCGTCCGTGTATCCATGATAAAGCCTCCTGCTTAGATAATAACTGATAGAATACGCTGAAACACATCCGTAACTCCACCTTGGCCAGCTACACGATGAAATTTAGGCGCTTGCTTATCAGTCTCACCTAATTGTTTATAAAAACTAATCAACGGTTCGGTTTGTGTGTGATACACCTCTAAACGTTTACGAATAATGCCTTCGCGATCATCGTCACGCAAAATCAACGCTTCACCGGTGATATCATCCACGCCTTCGTTCTTCGGTGGGTTATATTCAAGGTGGTACGCACGCCCAGACGTCAGATGAACACGTCGACCACTGATGCGCTTTACGATTTCTTCATCGTTGACCGCAATTTCAATGACATGATCAAGCGCAATATTCGCATTTTGCAAAGCTTCAGCCTGAGGAATCGTTCGGGGAAAACCATCCAATAAAAAACCTCGTTCACAATCCGGTTGTTTTAAACGCTCTTGAACAAGTCCAATAATAATATCATCCGAAATCAATTGCCCCGCGTCCATGATTTTTTTTGCACTCAAACCCAGCGGGGTTTTTGCAGCAACCGCCGCACGTAACATGTCACCCGTTGAAATTTGAGGGATACCGAAATGTTCAGCTAATTGAGCGGCTTGCGTTCCTTTACCAGCCCCAGGCCCACCTAATAATATTAATCGCACCGATTCCATTGTTTCTCCTAAGCACGGGCTATACACCATATTTAATGGGACTATCCTACCGTTTCATAACTCGATTGTCACGAATTTATAGAAAAATGGGTTTGTGTTACGAAGGAGTTTACGATGCCGCTTATTAAACAAGCGGCATACATAGCGCTTTACTTGAAGCTACCAAAAACACTTGTGAATGACAATTCACCGTTTACATCATCATCTACATCATCATCAACATGTAAATTTGGCTTGGATGTTTGCGTGTTAGAATATAAACAAGGCCTGGAGCTCAGCCTTACCGAGGAACCTGTTTCATCAAGGTAAGCTTGCATATGATCGACTTCTGGCGATGAAGGACGACCAACGATAAGTGAGTTATCGTCTTTCTCTTGACTTGCATCACGCACGATAGGTATAGGACGTGTTGCTTTGGGAGTATGCAACGAATGTTCATTAATATCATTATTGCTATTTGTCGTGGGTGAGCACGGGTGCAAGTTCACCGCTCGAGGACTTGCATCCTTTTGATTTGGCTGCGCGTTACTCTTAAATAGTTTTGAAATCATTTGTCTACCTCGATGCTACCGTAAATACATACCTTCAACCGATGCGCCTTATTTGAAACTACCAAAGACGCTGAATAATGAAGGCTCGCCATCAGAATAAGAAGAAACGTGTGAATCAGTCAAAGATGATACAACGCTCGAGCTCAAGTTCTCATTCGTAGATGAAGCATCGGCAACACCCAGAGAATCAAAATGTTCTTGTATATACGACGGTCGTAGTACAGACAATCCAAAAGCTACTTGTGTCGGCTCAACGTTTGGTTTAATGCTTGGTTCAACTGATTGATAAGCTACCGCACTTATTTCCATAGGTTGTGCTTTTCTTAATAGTGTACCCACGCAATTCCGTTGCGTTTTTTTCGGAGCCTGCTCTAAAAAACCACGTATCATATCCGTAGGTGAACGACGATGATGCTCACTCATTGTTTCACTTACATTTTTTGTTGGTGAATGCGGGAATCCCCCGACAAATCGCGGGCTAGAATCTAACCGTTTACGCTGTTCAAGCAATGCTAGATATTCCCCCGAAAGCTTCTTTGCCCCACGCTTGAGCAGTCGCTCCTTCTCTTGCTGAAGTTCGTGATCTAAGTCTTTAATTGAACTTATTTTTTCAATTATTTTAAATTTTGTATGTTCTTTTGTGGAATCTGAAGAACGATTATTTGTCTTGGAAAAAATTGATGGTGAATACATATACTGGCCTCACATAGAGGTTTAAAAAGAAGCATACTGTACCATATAAAAGTTAATAAACCAAATAAAACTTAATTCCACACTAGAAAAAACGAGACCAGCTCTTGCGGGCTAATGTATCTTGGCAGTGTTTTAATTGCGCTTGATAAAGACGTGCACGCGCTCGAACTTTACGCGCTACATGCATCAACCAAAGCTTTCGACGATAGGTTTTACGCTGATATCCCCCAATGCCTTCATGATAGGCCAGGTATAAAGCTTCTGGATCGCGAAGTGAAATACCCGCACGTTGATGCGCTTGATTAGCATACCAACCAATAAAATCAACACCATCAGAAAAATCGGTACGTGATGCCAAGACCTTACCACGCGAACGTTTGTAACCATCCCAGGTACCATCCAATGCTTGTGTGTAACCGTAAGCACTCGATGGGCGAGTCCACGGAATCACCCACAGCAATTTTTGACGCTCAGGTTTTGCCTCAGCATCAAACTTTGATTCTTGGTGTATGATGGCCATTTGAATGGAAGCCGGTATATGCCAGCGTTTTTCAACCGCGCGTGTATCACGATACCAATCGGGGTATTGCTTGAAGATTTGACAAATATTATTAATATCACGTGGCGGCGCGGTCACGCAGCCCGTGATAAAAAAAGAGACACCTAGTATTGCGATAAAATAAACTTTCATCATCTATTATTATCACAATACAAAAAAATATAAAAATAAATTTATTTTTTCTTTTTAGGAGGCAAATACAAATCGGTTACCGTACCTTCAAACATTTCAGCAGCTTGCGCGATGGTTTCTGAAAGTGTTGGATGCGGATGTATGGTGAGTGCTATATCTTCAACATCACAACCCATTTCGATAGCCAGCGTCGCTTCAGCAATGAGATCACCGGCATTCACACCAACAATACCTGCACCTAAAATGCGTTTTGTTTTAGAACAGAAGATTAATTTTGTCATGCCCTCTTCACGACCCATGCTCAGTGCACGGCCGCTAGCAGCCCAAGGGAACACTGCTTTTTCATAATCCACGCCGTCAGCTTTCGCTTCACGCTCGGTTAATCCAGTCCATGCAATTTCCGGATCGGTGTATGCAACACTTGGAATGCAGGTTGGATCAAACGAATGTTTCATGCCAGCAATCACTTCAGCCGCGACTTTACCTTCAGGAATTGCTTTGTGCGCCAGCATAGGCTGACCGACCACATCACCAATTGCAAAAATATGATCAACATTGGTTTGCATATGTTGGTTGGTGGCAATAAACCCACGCTCATCCACATTCACGCCTGCTTTTTCTGCTGAAATATTAGCACCGTTAGGCTTACGGCCCACAGCAACTAAGACCTGCTTGAATACATCAGGTGTTGTTGTCGCGTGCTCGCCTTCCATCGTCACATGAATACCATCTTTTTTTGCATCCATCGCGGTGACTTTGGTTTTTAATAAGATTTTTACGCCTTGTTTGGTTAAACGTTTTTTGAGAATATTCACCAAATCAGCATCAGCACCAGGCATCAGTTGGTCAGCAAATTCAACCACGGTGACATTTACACCGAGAGCTGCATAAACTGTCGCCATTTCTAAACCAATAATTCCACCACCTAAAACTAATAAGCTGCCGGTAATATCAGCTAATTCAAGCGCACCGGTTGAGCTAAAAATTCGTGGATCTTCAGGAATAAACGGAAAGCTCACGGCTTCACTACCCACAGCAATAATGGCATGCTCAAAATCAACCTGAGTTTTTCCATCTCGGCCTGTAATTTCTAATTGCTTAGGTGATATAAACTGAGCGTGTCCAGTCACACAGGTCACTTTGCGTTGTTTAGCAAGTGCTGCTAAACCGCCGACAAGTTTACCGACGACTTTGTTCTTCCAAGCAACAATTTTTGTGCTATCAAAACTTGGCTTACCAAAGCTGACACCGAGTCCGTCCATTTCACGCGCTTCTTCGGTGACTTTAGCGACGTGTAATAAGGCTTTAGATGGAATGCAGCCCACGTTTAAACACACACCGCCAAGCGTATCAAAACGCTCAACCAAAACAACCTGCTTACCTAAATCAGCAGCTCGAAATGCAGCCGTATAACCGCCAGGGCCACTACCAATTACTACTACATCTGCTTTTATTTGTTTTGTCATAATTTTGCCTTAATTTTTCTTAAAATATCTAAATTATTATAATAAAATACGTCGCATATCGCTTAAGCCTTCACTGATATACCGCGTGAACCGCGCAGCTTCTGCACCATCAATCACACGATGATCGTACGAAAGTGATAGCGGCAACATCAGTCTTGGCACAAACCCCGAACCATCATAGATAGGTTTCATGCTGGAGCGTGACAAACCTAAAATCGCAACTTCAGGACTATTCACAACCGGAGTAAACGCCGTGCCCCCGATGCCCCCTAGGCTCGAAATGGTGAAGCAGCCGCCTTGCATATCGCTTGGCATTAAGCCTTTTTCACGTGCTTTCTTACTTAAACGTGCCATTTCTTTTGCAATATCACTCACCGAACATTGATCAACGTTCTTAATCACAGGAACAACCAAACCCTGCGGTGTCTCAACAGCAATGCCAATATGGCAATAGTGCTTATAAACTAAGTTCTCACCGCCTGCATCCAAAGAGCTGTTAAATTGCGGAAAGACTTGCAGCGCGCGTGCAACCACTTTGCATGCAAACGCAAGCACCGTTAATTTATAACCTTCTTTGTCTGCTTGTTTAAGCTCAGACTTTCGGAATGCTTCTAAATCTGTAATATCGGCTTCATCAAATTGTGTGACATGAGGTATGGTGACCCAGGCTCGGTGCAAATGTTCACCGGTGATGCGTTTGATTTTATTCAGTGGCTTTAATTCAACCGAGCCAAATTTACTGAAATCAACACGTGGGGCTTCAGGTAAGCTGAATCCACCGCCTTGTGATTTTTCCTGCAATTTTTGTTTCACAAACTGCTCGAGATCTTCACGTGTAATGCGGTCTTTACGGCCCGACCCACGCACGCTATCTAAATTCACACCCAGCTCACGTGCCAATCGACGCACGCCAGGCCCAGCTAAAATCAGTCCACCGGATGAAGCCGGTTCAGCATGTATTGCGTCAACAGGTTTTGCATTGCTGACAACGGGTGCCCCTGAATGCTCAGCAAGTGCTTCAGAAGGTAAATCCGTAGAGACCATGTTGTGCTCTATAACCATATCTGCCGGCAAATCAATTTCTGGCGACAGCGACGCTTGTGCGCCTGTATCACTGCCAGCTTGATTTAAAGTCAACACTAAAATAGCGTCGCCTTCGGATATTTTATCACCTAATTTTAGACTCAAAGACTCGACAACGCCTGCCATAGGAGACGGAATCTCCATGCTGGCCTTGTCAGACTCTAACGTTACCAAAGGCGTATCAATATCGACCGTATCACCGACATTGACCAACACTTCAATCACATCCACATCACTCACGCCGCCAATATCTGGGACCTTGACTTCATGTTTATTCGTCATCCTTACCCTCTCATCAATGCGTTGCAGGATCTATTTTTTTAGGATCAATATGATAGCGCTTCATCGCGTCTGATACGACTGTCGACGGTAGCTCACCTTGATCCACTAAAGCTTTTAATGCAGCTAATGCAATAAACTTGGCGTCCACTTCAAAAAAGTGACGCAGTTTTTTACGCGTATCACTACGACCATAACCATCAGTGCCCAGGGTGACATAAGGTGCTTTAACCCACGGACGAATTTGGTCTGCATACAAACGCATATAATCTGTTGCAGCAATCACCGGACCTTGTTGATTCGCTAACTGTTCTTCTACATAGCTCATGGAAGGCTTTTGAGTAGGATTCAAACGTGCCTGACGCTCAAGCTCTAAACCTTCGCGACGAAGCTCCGTAAAACTCGTCACACTCCATATATCAGAAGATACCGAGAAATCGTTTTCAAGCATAGCCGCAGCTTTAATCACTTCTCGTAAAATAGTCCCTGAACCAAGTAATTGCACATGTTGTTTTTTAGGTTTTTTACAAGCATCTAAACAATACATACCCCGTAAAATACCTTCTTCAGCGCCTTGAGGCATATCAGGGTGCGTGTAATTTTCATTCATGACCGTGATGTAATAAAACACGTTTTCTTGTTTTTCAATCATGCGATACAAACCACGTTGTATAATCACAGCAAGCTCATAAGCAAACGTTGGATCATACGAGACACAATTAGGAATCGTCGACGACATCAAATGACTGTGACCGTCTTGATGTTGCAACCCTTCACCTGCAAGCGTTGTTCGCCCCGCCGTCGCACCCAGCAAAAATCCGCGTGCTTGCATGTCACCCGCCGCCCAGGCCAAATCACCCACGCGCTGGAAACCAAACATCGAGTAATATATATAAAATGGAATCATGGTTAATTGATTGGTGCTATACGACGTTGCTGCTGCGATCCACGAACAAAATGCACCGGCTTCGTTGATGCCTTCTTCCAAAATTTGGCCATCACGTGCTTCGCGATAATACATAATCTGGTCGCGATCTTCCGGTGTGTACAGCTGCCCTACCGGCGAATAAATCCCGATTTGACGGAACAAACCTTCCATACCAAACGTGCGTGACTCATCAGGAACAATCGGTACAACACGTTTACCTAAAACTTTATCCCGGAGTAAAACCGAAAGAATACGAACAAACGCCATCGTTGTCGAAAGCTCTCGCTTACCAAGCCCTGCAGTGACACCCGAAAAAGCAGATAATGCTGGCACTTTTAATACATCCGCTTCTGCATTACGTACGGGTAAGTTACCACCTAAAGCTTCACGCTGCTTTTTTAAGTACTGCATTTCAGGGCTTGTTTCAGCCGGTCGATAAAACGGAATACTCGGAATTTCTTCATCAGTAATCGGAATGCTAAAGCGATCTCTAAACATTTTTAATTCATCATCAGACATTTTCTTTTGTTGATGCGTGATGTTCTGAGCTTCACCTGCGGCTCCCATACCGTAACCTTTAATGGTCTTAGCTAAAACAACCGTAGGTGATCCTGTGTGCGCAACAGCATCTGCATAAGCTGCATAAACTTTTTGAGGATCGTGTCCACCACGATTTAAACGCCAAATTTCATCATCGGTTAAATGCTCAACCATTTTTTTTAACTCAGGCGAGCTGCCAAAAAAATGTTCGCGAACATAGGCGCCGTCATTACCTTTATAATTCTGATAATCACCGTCCACGCATTCTTCCATACGCTGTTGTAATAAGCCGTCTTTATCGCGGGCAAGCAATGCGTCCCAACGACCACCCCAAACAACTTTATTGACATGCCAACCCGCACCACGAAAAATCCCTTCGAGTTCTTGAATAATTTTTCCGTTGCCTCGAACCGGACCATCTAAGCGCTGTAAATTACAATTAACAACAAAAATTAAATTATCTAATTTCTCACGCACAGCAATCGAAAGCGCTCCAAGTGATTCAGGCTCGTCCATTTCGCCATCACCCAAAAACGCCCAGACTTTACGCGTGCTTGGTTCAATTAAACCTCGGTTTTCAAGGTATTTTAAAAACCGTGCTTGATAAATAGCTTGAAGCGGGCCAAGCCCCATAGATACCGTCGGAAATTGCCAAAAATCAGGCATCAACCATGGATGAGGATACGAAGATAAACCATCAACTTCCACTTCCTGACGAAAATGATCGAGTTGTTTCTCAGATAAACGGCCTTCCAGAAAAGCACGTGCATAAATACCGGGTGCAGAATGCCCTTGCACATAAAGTAAATCAGCACCACCGGGTGCATGAGGGCCTTTGAAAAAATAATTAAAGCCGGTCTCATACAACGTAGAGGCTGAAGCATACGACGCGATATGCCCACCCAGCTCAGGTGAATGCTTCACCGCGCGAAGCACCATCGCAACCGCATTCCAACGAATTAAAGCATTAATTCGTTTGCCGATGCCTTCATCGGATGGCATCGGTTTTTCATCATGCCTGTTAATCGTGTTGCGGTACGGCGTATGAATCGCCGTTGCAAGTGACACGCCTGATGCATCAGCTGTACTCAGCAATTGCTGTATTAAAAAAGCGGCACGCTCGGGACCGTGCTCTTTAATCACAGCTTCCAAAGATTCAATCCATTCAGTTGTTTCTGTTGGATCAAGATCGTTTAATAATTCTTTTGATACTTCTTTCGATAATTGATTAAGCATTTTATTAACCATGTTCATTTTCCTCAGCAACAAACGGGTGTAACTTGCAGGCGTTTATACACAGGGCCCGCACATGCACTCATACAAACGCGGTAGTCTGCAGGGCAGTCACACGACGATTTTCGGCATTGTAGTGGATCGCGAAAGGATTGCAACTGAAGCGCCACGCGTTTTCCTTGCACACACTGCTCATGAACGTAAGTTTTATAAAGTCGAACCATTTTTTCATTTTCACGAACTTGGCATGTCGCACAGCTCTTGTCACATGTCCGTAGACACGACTGTTGATTTTTTAAACACACCTGCTCGCACGACCGTTTGTCCTGAGCTTCAGCAACATCTTTAGGATTTGATGTGCAACTCAATACAAACAATAAAGCACAAGCAACAAAAACTACCCGAACAACTCGAACAATCGCACGCATCTTTATTTAATCCTTACGCATTTTGTCAGTCAACGACATCGGTGTGGGGTACTTTAAAACCACAACATACGACGACACAATAAACGTTAAAATCGTCGTTGCTTGTATTAAATTAGACGCCACATCTGATATAAGCTTAGTACTTAGTGCAATACTTGCAACCAATAGAGAAAACTCACTCGCCTGGCCAAGCCGCATACCCACCTCTTTTGCCACCGCCTTTTTTTCACCCGCTTTAGACAGCAAAAAGTGAAAACACAACGGTTTAAACACGAGAATCAACGAAGCTAAGATCAGTGCAGGAATCACAACCTGAGCGGCCGCACCAAAATTAAACGTAGCACCTACGGCAAAGAAAAACATGACCAAAAAGAAATCTCGAAGCGGTTTCAAGCTTTCGGCAATAAAGAGTGAAATTGGACTGGATGCCAGCGATACGCCAGCAACAAAGGCACCAATATCTTCAGACAAACCTAAGTGATGCGCCAGCATCGACAAAGCCAAACACCAGCCAATCGATAATAAAAACACATATTCTTGCGTTCGGTCAAACCTCGCCAAAAGCTTAACTAAAACGTAACGTTCAATCGCAAAAGCAAAAAACACAAGTGCTGGCAACGTCACGCATACCGATACCAAATCACGCCAATCCAAACCACCGGCGTGTTGTGCACCATTGATTAATATTAACACCACAATCGCGATAATATCTTGCATCAACAACACGCTTATCATCACTTCACCCGTATGCTGATGATGTAAAATCGTGGTTGGGAGTAATTTTAAACCAATAATCGTACTTGAAAACATCATCGACGCTCCAAGCACCAGTGACTCCGTTACCGATAACCCGAACCAACGGCCAATACCGTAAGCGATGAGCGCAAACAAAAACGAGCTCAGTGCCGCAATCCACGTTACTTTTTTCAACATATGCAAAAGATTTTGAGGCTGCAAATGCAAACCTAACAAAAAAAGCAAAAAGACGATGCCAACATCCCCCACTTCACGTACGGCAGTTAAGTCAGAAACAAGTCCCAATCCCCAAGGACCAAGCACGGCGCCTAATAAAATATAAGCAACCAGCAGTGACTGACGTGTATAAAGCACCAACGTCGAAAACACCGCTGCACCTGTAAAAATCAAAAATACTGTATAAAACACCACGCCTTCCTGCATACGCCTACATCCTCCATACTTACACTTAATAATATTAAAATTAATTAGCCATGAGATCAGGGTAATCACTTATAATAGCATCTGCGCCCCATTCCCAAAAACGACGTGCCCATTTTTTTGAATTCACGGTATACACACACATAGCGTAACCTTCGTTTTTAACCGTATTAATGCGCTCTTTATTCACAACATGTTTCGGAAGATGCAAAGAAACCCCGTTCACATTTTGTAGTCTAGATAACCAATCGCTCTTCCAGTTTAACAACAAAAGCCCCAACGGCAACTCCGGTAACAGGCGTGAACACAGCAGCAGCGCTTGCTCATTAAAACTTGAAAGTAACGGTAACGGTGCATCAGAAGACCAGCATTGATTAATACAAGATAAAACCGCCGTGGTTGTGTCGTCTGTACGTCCAGGTAAAGGCTTAATTTCAATGTTTGCATGCATTGAATGACGCGCAAACCACCGCAGTGTTTCTTTTAACGTTGGAATTTTTTCACCACGAAACTGCTGCGAAAACCATGATCCCGCATCCAGCGATGCTATATAATCACTCGAACTATCCCCAAACTGCCCACGACCATTACTTGTTCTTCTAAGATTCGCGTCATGAAAAACAAAAAGCTCGCCGTCAGCACTCATCATCACATCAAATTCAATCGAGCGCGCACCTAATTCACGCGCCTTTTCAAATGCAGCAAAGGTATTTTCTGGGGCATAAGGTGCTGCGCCACGATGCGCAATCAAAGGTTCTAAAGTTATTGTCACGAATGTCTTCAAACGTCAATCATAATATGACATTAGAATAACGTATTCTTTCCTGATACACCATGCATCTTATTGCTATTAAGCCATAGCATATAAACAAGCATATTCAGCGGCTATTATTGCCTACGTTATTTTTTGCAGATTGATTTACACATCAAATTTGTTTATAACAGGCATTCTCTTTTTTTTTGTTGAGTTGGCCATGCATTACACTGAAGAAACCCCCATCGACGATGCTAATTTTTTAGACTATGCTGACGCACACGGTTTTGGCGACATTCATCTAAAAATTGATCCGGCCACAGGCATGCGCGCCATTATCGCCATTCATAGTACTAAACTCGGGCCAGCTCTAGGTGGTTGCCGTTTTGTTGAATACCCTAACTCAAATACTGCACTCTATGATGCCATGCGCTTAGCGCGCGGCATGAGCTATAAGGCTGCATCAGTGGGTTTACCTTTGGGCGGTGGAAAATCCGTTATTTTAAAACCCAAAGGTACGTATGATCGCGAAGCTTATTTTCATGCTTTTGGTGATTTTGTAAACTCCCTCGGTGGGCGCTACATCACAGCGCTCGACAGCGGTACCGAGCTTGACGACATGAACATCATCGAACAGCACACATCGTTTATTGCGAGTTCCTCTCGCCTGCAAGGCGATCCATCGCCGTTCACCGCCCAAGGTGTCTTACTTGGCATTCAAGCTGCAGCTGAATTCAAATGGAATAACCCTTCACTCAAAGGCTTGCATGTTGCCATTCAAGGCCTTGGTCATGTGGGCTACGATCTTGCACGCCGGTTGCATGCGTTAGACGTAAAACTTACCGTCGCTGATGTCAATCAAGACGCCGTTGCGCGCGCGATGCATGAATTTAATGCCGAGTCTGTGTCCGCCGACAAAATTCATGCCGTATCATGCGATATCTTTGCGCCATGTGCCCTGGGTGCTGTATTAAATGACAACACGATCAAAGCATTGCAAACAACCGTCATTGCCGGTGGTGCAAACAATCAACTCGCGCACACCTACCACGGCCAGAAATTACATGATCTTGGTATTTTATATGCACCCGATTATGTGATTAATGCTGGGGGGTTAATTTTTGCAGCCGATCAATATTTAAATCATTCAACCAAGCAACTTCCCGAGCAACTCAAGAATATTCATACATCCCTGCTTGAAATTTTTCATCGCTCAACAGATGAAAATACCCCTACCAGCACCATTGCGGACACCATTGCCCAAGAAAAACTTGAGCACACGGCATGAAACACTTAAATCTCACCGAACCGCTTTATCAATATTTACTCGATGTCTCGCTTCGAGAGCATCCTGTATTAGAAAAACTTCGGGCGTACACAGCAACCTTACCTTTGAGCGTCATGCAAGTCGCTCCTGAGCAAGCGCAGTTTATGCAGTTTTTAATTCGTATGCTACGTGCAAAAAAAATATTAGAGCTCGGGACATTCACAGGCTACAGCGCGCTCGCCATGGCCTTGGCCTTACCTGATGATGGACGTATTATAACCTGTGATATTAATACAGAATGGACCGACCAGGCCATATTATTTTGGCAGGAAGCCGAGCAAACACATAAAATTGATTTACGTCTTGGTCCAGCTCTCGATACGCTTCAAGCGCTTTTAGATGCCGGTGAGGCCCACACGTTTGATTTTATTTTTATTGATGCCGACAAAACCAATTATGTTGCTTATTATGAACTCGCCTTACAATTAGTCAGCCCCCATGGCGTGATTGCCATGGATAATACGCTTTGGAAAGGAGCTCTAATCAATCCCGAAGACACACGCCCCCAAACACGTGAAATTCGCCGCCTCAACGCACATATTCATGCTGACCCACGCGTTGATATTAGTTTATTGCCTCTGGCTGATGGGCTTTTTCTAATAAAACCGCGTTGAATACCGAACTCAACCTCAAAAAAAAACCTTAATGCGTATACTTTGGTCAATATTTAGTGTATAGTATCTTCTCCGTTGATACTCAATATCATCTTAAGAGGATACCGTGATGCCAATGAACGCCAAAGAATTAAAGCAGTTATACAGCATGACAACAGACGCATACAGTGAGCGTGAACCCTTCACGAATACCCGCGATAACCTAATCCAACGCATTCAGTCAGCGGCTCGTGCAAAAGCCTACCCGCTCAATGATACACACGCCGTAAAGATTGTGGATATGTATCTTGAGGCTAAACTAGGAACAGCTCAAAATTATTCATCTCATGCCGGTGCACGTTCTATTCCTAGCACATCGTCCTCTTCTGCGCGCTCATCTAGAAATACTTCGAGCTGGTGGAGCATGCCTAGTTTTAGCATGCCAAGCAGTATTAACCTTGTAAGTAATAATGTTGATAACAGCTGGAATATGGGAAATACCACAAACATTAACCAAACAAACATCAGCAGCAGCTCATCATCTAATAATACAAGCAACAAAAAAGACAAAAAATCAACATCAGCTGAAGCATATCTTATGCAAATAGGTATAATTGTCATCGGAGCTGTTCTTGCCGGGATTGCTGCGATAACACTAGCACCTCTCTGTTATGAAATTTCTAATCACATAAGCCGTATATGGAATAACGAAGGTACAGTTCAAGGCTCACTTTTACTGATGGGTGTGGCCACAAGTTATTGCTTAGCCATGTTCAGCATATATGAAATCGCAGGTGGTCTCATCATGGGCGCCATGATGGCAGCTAGTTTTGCTAATCCTGCCGCATGGGCAGCTGCTGCCATAGCTATAATCGCAGTGATTGCATTGCCTGTCTTCAATATGGTTATTCGTGAGAGCATTTATTCCGTGTTTTCATTGTTCGATAATCAAGCGTTAGTCAGTACCGACAATCGCTTTAGAATGTTAACGCAAGCAGAAGAGGACAACCTTCATCCGGATATCGATGTCGATCGCGTTAATTTTGCAACGCTATGCAAATATGACGAATTGAAACCAAGCCAAACACGTCAACGTTTCGCTTTTTTTGATTACAACACGGATGCTATGAATCGGGTACTCGGAGAAACACGTGCGATGCGACACGCAAGTCAAAGTAATAGCAACGTCCCTTTCTCGTTGTTTAAACAAGAACAACCGCCAAGAGCCACTGACGCTCCATCAGCTCCTACGGAAGCGCAGCTGCAGTCGCAAAAGCAGATACCTGTTGTCGAAGCATACCCTGTGAACCCTAACTAGGATAAAATCACACGTAAAACACGCACATCTATACTTTGCGAGACGGTGTTACATCATCGTCTCGTGGGGTGTCTGATTGTGGTGTCGCCCCAGAAAGGCGCTGAATCAACTCACTCAAAAGTTTATCTGCCGTACCTAGGTCAGTCGCGTGTAAAATACGTTGATTTAACATTTTACACTCATCATTCCGAATAACTCCCCCTTCTTTTAACGTGTCCACCATGATGGGGCATCTTTCTTTTAGGCTCATTCGCATGTCATCCAGTATAATATTCAGATCATTGATAGACTCTGCCGTTTGAAGCATAAATTTAAAATCATCATCAATATTAGGCATCTCCGTACCGATGGCTCTAATCAAGGCTTCTGATAGCTGTTGAGCGGCGTTAAACTCAGATAATGGCGTTTTTTGCATGGTATCAATCAGGTGGCTAATTGCCTCCGAGCCTATTTTGGTTTTAAGTAATTGAAGCTGCTTATTATCTACATATTCTATACGTTCTATACTTTCAGTATCCGTGACATCAGATAAAGGAGATCCGTTTGTATGCTCTCTTGTCAGTTCAGGCCTCACCAGCTGCTGTAGCGCTTGGGCCATGGCGTCAAACAAACAGTCTCCTAGACTTTTTGTTTTGTCATTGATAAACCAATGCTCGTTTTCACGATTATTTAAAGTTATTGTGGGTGCGTCAGGCGTATGTGTTCTATAGAGAGCGCCTTTCTTTACAACTTCGATGACATCGGTTCCCTCTTGATTAAACGCATAACCAATCATTTTAACATCAAGGTTGATATCGAGCATTTCGGCTAAAGCTACTGCCTCATCAGTGGTGGCCCATGCACCATGCTGACTCATCTTAGAAACATAATGTTCTATAGAAATATCATGATCCGCTTGAAAATTTGAGCGAAAAGATTCAGCCATGGGAGCAGAACTGCTAAGCAAGTGGTCAAGCGCTTTTTCACGTAGTACGCCTTCTAACTGCTCTTGAATCTGCGTTTCATCCAAAAAACCAAATATAGCTACATCGATACCCAGCTTTTCTTGAATACGGTCGTTGATAGGCATACATGAATCCTCAATTTAACCACATATAGATTGATTATAGTACAACACAAGGGTATGTGAGTTACTGTTTGCCATGTCATCGTTTTACGCTATGATGATAGGCACAAACGACAAGGAGTCTGTTTATTTATGAACAAACCATCACCTGATAATCCCTGCGGCCTCGATGGCTTTGCCTTTCTCGAATTTTCAGGCCCTGATGCTTCATGCCTTCATAAAATTTTTCATCAACAAGGCTTTACCGAACACGCCAAACATCAAACCAAACCGATTAGCCTGCTTCAGCAAGGTGATATCCAATTTCTGATTAATACAACACCGAAGAGCCAAGCCGCACGTCATGCGCAAACGCACGGCGCCGGTGCATGTGCCATGGGTTTTCGTGTTCATGATGCAAAGCATGCTTTTGATTATGCGATAGCTCACGGTGCAACAGCATTTAACGATGCCGAAGATGTGAATCATGGTCTGCCTGCTATTAAGGCCATCGGTGGTGGTGTGATTTATTTTGTTGATAAGCATCACACACCGTTTTCAAATCAATGGGTTATTACACAAAATCCAACACCAGCTCCCGCTCAAGGCCTGCTTCAGATCGATCATTTGACCCATAATGTACAACACGGCAACATGGATACGTGGGCCGCATTTTATGAGAAAATTTTTGGATTCAAAGAAATCCGATTTTTTAATATTCAAGGTCAAGTCACCGGCTTAACGAGCCGTGCACTCGGTAGCCCTTGTGGAAAAATTAAAATTCCTCTAAACGAATCCAAAGATGATCAATCTCAAATCGAAGAGTTTTTACGTGATTATCACGGTGAAGGCATTCAACACATCGCCCTCAGCACTGATAATATTTATGACACGGTGCATGGCCTACGTGAAGCAGGCCTAAATTTTTTAGATGTGCCTGATACCTACTACGAGGGCATTCATGCTCGTATTCCTTGGCACCATGAGCCGCTTGATAAACTAAAGCAAGCACGTATTTTAATCGATGGCACACCCGAGCCTGCCGGAGGATTATTACTCCAAATATTTACAGAAAATCTATTTGGACCTGTGTTTTTTGAAATTATTCAGCGTAAAGGCAACGACGGATTTGGAGAAGGTAACTTTCAAGCTTTATTTGAAGCCATTGAACGTGATCAAATCAAACGAGGAACTGTAACAACATGAAACTTGCTAGCTTAAAATCAGCCACAACACGCGACGGCGTATTATGCGTGGTTCATCAAGACCTCTCATGCGCCGTTTATGCAACGGATATTGCCCCAACGCTCCAAGCAGCCTTGGATAATTGGCGTGTTATCGCACCTCAATTAGAAGCCCTGTCAGCAGAGCTTAACGCCGATAAACTTGCAGATAAAACGTTTCAATTTGATCCAGCATTATGCGCATCTCCGCTCCCACGTGCTTACCAATGGGCAGACGGCAGTGCTTACGTTAATCATGTTGAGTTGGTACGCAAAGCGCGCGGTGCCGAATTACCCGGTAATTTTTGGACCGATCCACTGATGTACCAAGGTGGATCAGATACGTTTATTGGGCCTTGTGATCCTATTTTGGTACGTGATGAGGATTTTGGGATTGATTTTGAAGCTGAAATTGCAATTATTACCGATGATGTCCCTATGGGTGTTCCTGCCTCAGAAGCAGGGCAATATATCCGCTTATTTATGCTGGTCAACGATGTTTCGCTACGCGATCTTATACCCAACGAGCTTGCCAAAGGTTTTGGCTTTTTCCACGCCAAACCTTCCAGCAGCTTTTCTCCCGTCGCCATCACCCCGGATGAGCTTGGCGTAGCATGGGATAACGAGCGCGTGCATTTGCCTCTTTGCAGTTATTTAAATCATGCTTTTTTTGGTAAACCGAACGCAGGCATCGACATGACGTTTTCGTTTCCCCAACTGATAGAACATGCTGCCAAGACGCGTGCGCTTGCAGCGGGTACAATTATTGGATCAGGCACCGTATCAAATCTGGATAGAAGCCAAGGTTCTTCGTGTATTGCAGAAAAACGTATGCTTGAAATTTTGGAGCATGGCCAAGCAGAACATCCTTACATGCAATTTGGTGATAGCATACGTATTGAAATGCTGAATAACGAAGGCCACAATTTATTTGGGTCAATCAAACAAATGGTACAAAAAGCATGAAGCTCTATGATTATTATCGCTCGACTGCAAGCTACCGCGTGCGCATTGCGCTTAATTTAAAGCAATTAACCTATGAAACCATCCCTGTGCATTTAGTGAATCATGGTGGTGAACAACATACAGCTGATTATAAAAAAATTAATCCTCAAGGCTTAGTCCCAGCGCTCGATCTCGAAACAAACACCCAGCCTATAACCCAATCACTGGCGATTTTAGAATATTTAGAAGAAGAGCACCCCAACCCACCGCTGCTCCCCAAGGATGCATATGCTCGGACTCAGATACGTAGTTTGGCACTTTTGATTGCCACGGATATACATCCCCTGAATAATTTACGCGTGTTAAAGCAACTGCGTACACAATTTAATGCTTCCGATGATGATGTTAAATCTTGGTATCATCATTGGCTACAACTCGGATTTGATGCATTTGAAGAAAAGCTCAAACACCTGCCTCGAGATGGCACGTTCTGTTATGGTAAGCACATAAGCATGGCTGATATATGCCTCATCCCTCAAGTATATAACGCACAGCGGTTTGAGTTTTCACTTGTGAATTATCCGTTGATTCAAAAAATCGCGGATGCGTGTTTAAATATCAAAGCATTTGAAGATGCTGCACCGTCTAGATAATTACCAAACCAGCAAAATTTAAAAGCCCGTCTATACTAGTTATATATTAATTAACTAGATTGGCTAATATATGAGAATTAATCCTGAAGATATAGGCAAAGCTCAAATCAGGGCTGAACTCCGAACAAAACCTATCAGCACCGCTCAACTCACCCATCTGAAGAAAAGTTTTATCAGTAATGCGACTGCAGGCAAGGTCGAGCTTGCGCATACGGCCTTACATCTTATTCCCAAAGACGAACAGGATAAGCTGGATAAATCTGATTATTTCCGTAACCTTATCGAACAAGGAAGAACAGATATTATTGATGAAACACTCAAATATGGAACACACAAAGATCAACAACAATTGCATACGGAGTCATTGAAAATAGAAGAAAAGGAACGCATCGATCAAATATTAACGTCTATAAGTAAAGTTAAACCCAAACAAGAAAGCAGCTTACAAAGCGGTCATCTTTTTTCTTCTATGAAAAATAAATTAAATACGATGCTAGGACGAAGTACGCCAATAGCACCCGAACAACATGACTTCAGTGATGAGAGAACAAATAGCATATCAAGTGATAGTGATAGCGTGCTTCATGATAAAGACAGTGCAGCTGATGACGACATCCAAGATCAGACGGGTTTTGAAAATCGCATCTAACTTGACAAGCACTCGATTCAACTGAATAATACCGGGCCATTGTTTGTATTCATCTGCATCTTGATGTAGATGTCGTTGTAGAAGGAAAATCACACATGAACAAACGTCTGCTCGTGCAAAGCTTACTCGCAGCAACATCCCTGCTTTTTATCAGTACAACTTCGTTTGCTGAGCCCCAAAATTTAGATAACCTGAAAACTGAACTCCGCAGCTATCACGATACAGGTGCCTATGACAAAGAGCTTGCGCAGGTCGTCAAGCAAGCTGAAGCCTACATTCACGCCAAGGTCGAAGCAAATAATAAAACTGAAAAACCTGCTCGGCTTGCACTGGTGCTTGATATTGATGAAACAACGCTTTCAAATTATCAAGGCATTATTTCACGTAAGTTTTGTGATGATATGAAGCTGATAAATCGCGACATACATAAAGCCAACGCGCCAGCGATTGAGCCGATGCTTGCGTTGTATAACGATGCTAAAAAACAACACGTGGCCATATTTTTTGTTACGGGGCGCAGACCTGATGTTCAAAAATCCACAGAAAGAAACTTAAAACGTGCAGGCTACACAAGCTGGCATGGCCTCTATTTTCGACCTAAACAAGATCAAAATCAGTCTGTGATTCCCTACAAAACACAAGTTAGGGCTAACATCACACAAGGCGGCTACACAATCATCGCATCGATTGGAGATCAATCGAGCGATTTAACCGGCGGATATGCAGACAAAACATTTAAACTGCCTAACCCGTATTACTATCTACCGTAACGCTAAACACTTTCTCCCGCTCATGCGGGAGAAAAATATTTATATATAAATTTATATATAATCTACAGCCAAAATTTCATATTCCACAAGACCGCCCGGCGTATCAACAACGACAACATCATCCAACCGTTTGCCAATCAGCGCTCGGCCAATCGGTGAGGTGTATGAAATTTTGTTTTGCTTAATATTCGCTTCATCCGAACCAACAATGCGATACGTCATATCCGTTTCATCTTGAATATGATGCAATTGAACGGTCGCACCAAACACCACAGTTCCCTGGTTGGAAATCTTTGTGACATCAATCACGCGAACGTTGGATAATTTTGATTCGAGTTCTTGAATACGGCCCTCGGCAAAGCTTTGCTGCTCACGTGCCGCATGATACTCCGCATTTTCTTTTAAATCGCCATGAGCCCGTGCAACCGCAATCGCCTCAATAATTTCTGGGCGTGTTTTGGTCTTCAGTGTATTTAACTCTTCTCTGAGTGTTGCTTCGCCTTCTGGCGTCATTGGGTGCTGTTGCATAACGTTATCTCCCTTGTAAATCTTGTAATCGTGTGACCGTTTCTCGGTCTTCATATTTCATGGCTAAACATGCAGCCTCTGCACCTGATAACGTGGTGGTATAGCTCACGTTATGCTGCAGAGCACTACGACGAATGGCAAACGAATCAGCAATTGCTTGCTTGCCGTCGGTTGTATTCACAATAAAATCAATTTCATCATTTTTAACATAATCTACCACGTGAGGCCGCCCCTCCGCTACCTTCAGCACGCGACGACAGTCTAAACCAGCCGCTTGTAAAACTAAAGCAGTACCTCGTGTTGCTAAAAGCTCAAAGCCTAATGCAATCAATTGCTTAGCAATTTCACCAACCCTGGTTTTATCCATATCACGTACGGATAAAAACGCACGTCGCCGCCTTACAATGTGCGCACCCGCACCCAATTGCGCTTTTGCGAATGCTTGTCCGAACCGACGGGCAACCCCCATCACTTCACCGGTCGACTTCATCTCAGGCCCCAGTATCGAGTCCACACCTGCAAACTTAATAAACGGAAACACAGGGAGTTTCACCGCATAAAACGAAGGCCTGGGAACGTGCAAGTCCAAACCTTGGTCGCGCAAGCTTATACCAACCTTGCAACGCGCAGCAATTTTTGCCAACGGTAGTCCTGTAGCCTTTGATACAAACGGAACCGTACGTGATGCACGCGGATTGACCTCAAGCACATAGACATCATCGCCTTGAATGGCGAATTGGGTATTAATCAAGCCGCACACACCAAGCTCTCGCGCCATCATTTTTACTTGTTCCATGAGATCATGTTGAACCACAACCCCCAAGCTAAACGGCGGCAACGTACATGCCGAATCACCCGAATGTACGCCTGCTTGCTCAATGTGCTCCATCACACCACCAATGAGTACCGACTCACCATCACACACTGCGTCGACATCCACTTCGGTTGCGTCACTTAAGAATTTATCAACGAGAACAGGCGATCCCTCTAAAATATCGACCGAGTGCTTTAAATAATGCCTTAAATCTTCTTCCCGATGCACCACTTCCATGGCACGTCCGCCTAATACATATGACGGCCGAACCATTACGGGATAACCTATTTTTTCAGCGAGAACAACCGCTTCAGCCGCGTCATAAACCATCCCATTGGCAGGCTGCTGCAGGTTCAAACGCTCAACCACTTGCTGAAACCGAGATCGGTCTTCCGCTTTATCAATCGCATCGGGTGATGTGCCTAAAATTGGAACGCCATTCGCCTCAAGTGCACGTGCCAAATTTAGCGGTGTTTGACCTCCATAATGCACAATTACACCCATGGGCTTTTCAAGCTCAACAACCGCCAACACATCTTCAAGGGTCACCGGTTCAAAATAAAGCCTGTCAGAAGAGTCAAAATCAGTCGAGACCGTTTCTGGATTACAATTAAGCATGATCGTTTGGTAACCCGCTTCACGCAAGGCCATCGCCGCATGCACGCAGCAGTAATCAAATTCAATGCCTTGACCAATACGGTTAGGCCCGCCCCCTAAAATCATGACCTTTTGTTTATCTGTATCCGGACGTGACTCACATACGGTTGCGTAACACGAATACATGTACGCAGTTTCACTCGGAAACTCTGCGGCACACGAATCAATGCGTCGATATACCGGTTTAATTTTTAAATCAAGCCGATGCTTACGTACACTTGCTTCATCAGACGCTAAACATTTGGCAAGATAAGCATCTGAAAACCCACGCTGCTTTAAGCCACGCATACGCGTCGCATTCATATCCAGAAGCGCACAACCTTTGAGCGCTTCTTCTTCGCGTACCAAGCATTCTATTTGGTCTAAGAACCAGGGATCGACTAAGCTTTCTTGATGAATTTCATCCAGCGATAACCCCTGCCGGAACGCATCAGCCAGCGCCCAAAGTCTATCAGGAGTTGGCTCACGTAGATGACCACGTAACACGGCTAAGTCATCGCCCATAAAACGTGACTCAAGCCCCATATGACCCGTTTCTAAACTTCGAATCGCTTTAAGCAACGCCGACTGAAAATTAGAGCCAATCGACATGACCTCACCGACTGATTTCATCTGCGTTGATAATGTATTGGATGTTTGAGGGAATTTATCAAAATTAAAACGTGGTATTTTAACGACAACATAATCTAAACTAGGCTCAAACGAAGCCGGCGTTCGTCCACCGGTGATTTCGTTTTTAAGCTCATCCAAGGTATAGCCAACAGCAAGCAAGGCTGCCACTTTAGCAATCGGAAACCCTGTCGCTTTCGAAGCCAAAGCCGAACTTCGTGAAACACGCGGGTTCATTTCAACAACCAGCAATTTTCCATCGGCAGGATTTACAGCAAATTGGACATTCGCCCCACCGGTTTCAACACCGACCGCACGTACGACATTCAGCGCGACATCACGCATATACTGATATTCTTTATCCGTGAGTGTTTGTGCCGGTGCGACAGTAATCGAATCACCTGTGTGCACACCCATCGGATCTAAGTTTTCAATGGAGCAAATAATCAAACCTTGATCGTTTGAATCACGCACCACTTCCATTTCATATTCTTTCCACCCGATGACCGACTCATCTAAAAGCAATTCGCGTGTGGGTGATAAAGCGAGTCCTTGTATACAGATTTCTTCAAACTCTTCACGGTTATAGGCAATACCACCACCGGAGCCCCCCATCGTAAACGACGGTCGAATAATCGTTGGAAATCCAAGCTGGGCTTGCAGAGAAAGTGCTTCCTCAAGACTATGTGCAATTTCAGAGCGTGGCATGCTAAGACCAATACTGGTCATGAGCTTACGAAATTTTTCGCGATCTTCCGCTTTATCAATCGCATCACGTGTCGCACCAATCATTTCGACACCGTGCTTTTCTAAAACACCTTCACGCACTAAATCAAGTGCGCAATTGAGCGCCGTTTGACCACCCATGGTCGGGAGTAACGCATCCGGTTTCTCTTTTTCGATAACACGCGCAACTTCTTCCCAAAGCACAGGCTCGATGTACGTTGCATCGGCAAGTTCCGGATCGGTCATGATGGTTGCAGGATTCGAGTTCACTAAAATAACACGATAACCTTCCTGCTTTAAAGCGCGTACCGCTTGTGTACCCGAATAATCAAACTCGCAGGCCTGGCCAATCACAATGGGACCGGCTCCAAGAATTAAAATAGATTTAATATCTGTACGCTTTGGCATATGTATCACACAGCTTAAGTGAGGTGGCTTATTTTATCTATTTTTTCATGATGCCGATACCCCGAAAGGCTTACAAGCACTGAAAATAAATCTTATCGAGACAACCTCAGATATTGGGGCTTGCCTTATGCTGATAATCGCTGGATAATCCGCCCCATACTCTTAAAATTCAGGTAAATTATGGCAAACCAACTTCAAGAATTTGTACTGCATCACTGGGAATTATGGCTCGCGCTTTTGGCTGTATTAAGCCTGCTTCTTATCAACGAACACATCACTAAAAAAAATGGGCCGCAAGCACTTTCAACCGCTGAAGCCATTGACGCCATCAATCATCAAGATGCCATCGTGATTGATATGCGTGAAGCAACCGCATTTCAAGCCGGCCACGTGGTTGGGGCAAAAAATCATCCTGGTGAACCGTTAGGTAAACTTGAAAAATACAAAGACAAACCGCTGATTCTAGTTTGTGCGCGTGGTTTGCAATCTTCAGCCCTTGCCGTTAAATTACGTAAACAAGGATTTGCGAACGTCACGATTTTAGCGGGTGGTATCACCGCTTGGAAAACTGCAAATTTGCCTTTAACCAAAGGTAAAAAATAATTAATAAATAAATAAATAAATAAAAGGAAAACGAGCTATCATGGATAATGTAAACAACGCAGAAAATGCAACACAAGGCCAACCTGACACACAATTTGTGATTCAACGGGTTTATGTCAAAAATCTTTCGTTTGAAACAACCAACACACCGGCTATTTTTCAAGAAGAATGGACGCCTGAATTAAACCTCGACTTGAATACAGCGCACACAGCGCTTGACGACCAAGGCGCCTACGAAGTTGCTTTAACGGTAACGGCTACGGTAAAAAACAAAGATAAAACCGCGTTTCTTATCGAAGTTCAACAAGCCGGTATTTTTACGATTACAGGTGCTGAAGCCCCTCAGTTAGATCACCTCTTAGGTAGCTTTTGCCCAAGCATTCTTTTCCCTTATGCGCGTGAAGCCATTACGGCCGAAGTGGTGCGTGGAAGCTTCCCGCAATTGGTGTTGGCGCCGATTAATTTTGATGCCATCTACATGCAACAGCAGCAAGAAGCAAATCAAGCTGCCCAAAAAGAAACAACACACTAAATGATGACAAACACGACGCTGGCTATTTTAGGTGCGGGCTCTTGGGGTACCGCCGTTGCCATTCACTTGGCACAAAGTGGCCGGCGTGTGTTGTTATGGGGACGCAGCCCAGACCATGTTAACAGCATGGTCCAATCACGTGAGAATCAACGTTATCTACCCAATATAAAATTTCCAGATTCACTTATTCCTGAACCTAATCTTGATGCATGCATTCAACAAGCTGACGATATTATGATTGCGGTGCCGTCGCATGCGTTTGCTGATTTACTCACCCAACTGCCAGACCAGCTCTCAGGTCTCGCCTGGCTCACCAAAGGTATTGATCCTAAAGAACATGCGTGCTTGAGTCAGCTTATCTCAGAGCGATGGAGCAATACGTTTCCAATGGCAGCCATATCAGGCCCTTCGTTTGCTAAAGAAGTCGCTAACGGCCTACCTACAGCCTTGGTTATTGCAGGCAATGAATCCGAGTACATGCATAAGCTACGTGACGCATTACATCACAGTAACTTACGTGTTTATTTAAGCCATGATCTGATTGGTGTGCAATGTGCTGGCGCTGTTAAAAATGTTTTAGCCATTGCTTGCGGCATCAGTGACGGGCTCAAATATGGCGCAAACGCCAAAGCGGCACTCATCACACGCGGACTCGCTGAAATGGGCCGGCTCGGCATGGCGCTAGGCGCCTCTCCGGACACGTTCATGGGACTTGCGGGCTTAGGTGACTTAGTCCTTACATGCACAGATGATCAATCCAGAAATCGCCGATTTGGGCTGTTACTGGGGCAAGGCAAAGAAATTTTGGATGCCGAGCAGTCGATAGGCCAGGTGGTTGAAGGAAAATATAATGCAGCGCAAGTCTGTGCGCTTGCAAAAAAATACGCGTTAGAACTACCTATTTGCCAAGCGGTGAATGCCTTACTGCAAGGACATACAAACGCCGAACAAGCGGCTCAATCACTTTTAGCACGTCCCCCACGAGATGAAGAGGCTTGGTGGTCTCCGTAAATACACACACGGTTACGCCCCCTTTCTTTTGCTTCATAAAGTGCCTTATCAGCATAACCAACGAGCTTTTCAGCACTTAGTCCATCCCTCGCTACAGCAACCCCTGCACTGCACGTTACCGTGCGTTGAATGCCATGATGTGCCTTCTTTTTCTCCATAACACAACGCACGCGATTCGCCAACGCCCCTACATCATGCGATTTTTTATACGATGAGATCGTAATAAACTCCTCCCCACCATATCGAAATACTTTATCTCCGGCCCGTAACGTTTTCTTCAATACGTCAGAGAATGAAGATAAAACATGATCGCCTGCCTCATGACCTAATTCATCGTTTACTAATTTAAAGCCATCTAAATCATAGAGCGTACAAACCACCACATAATTTTGACGTGCAGCCTTCGGCAGCTCTGATGCAAGATACTCCCAAAGAAAACGTCGATTATAAAGCCCGGTTAACTCATCATGCACACTTTCTTCTTCAAAACGTTTTGCCACACGAAGTAACATATGACGTTGATACACCGTCTCCGTAACATCGGTAATGACCACAAACGCATAATTTTTTTGATGATACGTCACAGGATAAATAGAAACCGATTGTTGCATATAATCAATACCATCCATCGCAAACTCTTGAACAAGAGGAATGGGAATTAAATAATTATTAAGTATTTGAGAAAGCACTTGCGGGTGCTGATACGCAACAACCTGCTCAACAGCAAAATCAAAGCGTTTGGTCTTAATATTGGGAAAAAGCATCTCAAGCCGCTTTCCAAGCGCGTCCTTTCGTTCAATTTTGGTTAAAACAACAAGATGATGACTCCATTCACAGATAACGCCCTCAGCATCGACTAAAAGCATACCCAAAGGCAGCAGTTTAAAAATTTGTTCGTAAAGACTACTGTCCAAGTCATCAGTCATAATCACTTAATTCCTAGCATTTTATTCACCGCCTTTAAAATAGCGTTGATTGAGTCCAAAGACACAAACATCATCAAACGTCCTGAAAAATTACCTTTCTCAGTCGACATCACCGTAGAAAGCAGGAATACACTACTTAAATGGTCCGTCAGCAACGGATTGTCTTTACTTAAAATAGCCTTCAGGGTGCCTTCGTAATAATTAGGTACGGTCAACCCTACTTTTTTCGAAAGCATATTAGCCATGGCTGTCACGCATGAAGAAATCACAATGTTGCCAATTTCTAGCATGGCCTCTTGTTCACATGAACGTATTTCTTCTGCATTTAGATTGGGTATTTCACCCACAACGGCCTCCAATAGACGTGCGGTATAATCACGCTTAAACACGAGCACGGCATGCCCATCAAAATCACGATCCAATTTTTGGTGCACCATGCTCATAAGTGAATTATCTTGAGCTAACTGATATTCAATAAACTCTTGCTTGCCTAAGCTCTCTATCGTAGGATTATTGAGAAAAACAGGGCCATTCAATAAAACAGACAACTGCTTTGCAGCTTTGCTCATACCAATGTTACACACTTCCAGCAGCACGTCGGTTTGTTCTTTTGTTAAGTTCATGAGATTTTATCCAATAAAGATTGAACGGCCTCAGCGGTTACAGGCTTCTCAACTACATCGATAAAACCCAAGGCTTCAATCTCTTCCATCACATGATCTTGCGTGTTCGCGCTCATCAGTGCAAACGGTGCAATAACCCCTTCTTCCCGCATGAGTGCCGCAAGTTCAGGCCCGACTTTGTCAGGCATGTTATAATCAAGAATAATTAAAACAAACGCCTCTTGTTTAGCTAATTTCAAGCCCTCTTCCCAAGAACCAGCTTGGAGCAGGGTATAGCCATCATGGCCTTGAAGGCATATATTAAGCAACATGCGTGCCGTCGCACTATCATCCACCACGAGTATTTTCTTCGTCATGATTCGTCCTTTTTTTGTTGAACAAGCATTTTTAAAAACACGGCGATTTGATCAAGATCCACCTCGTCATCCACCACGCCCATTTTTTTTGCTGCATGGGTCATCCCTGCAACCACACATGTAGCTTCTGATTGAACAAAGGTGTAACAACCCACCTCTTTCATCGCCGCTAAGCCATCAACACCATCCGATCCCATACCGGTTAAAAGTCCAGCCATGCATTCACCAGGATACGCCACAGCCAACGAAGAGAAAAGCGCAGCAATGGCCGGCTTAAAATACCCCATCGGCGGTTCATCTTTTAAAATAGCACGTGGTTGCACACCTTGCTGCACCATCAGATGGTAATTATCCGGCGCAAAATAAAGCGTTCCCGGAAGAAGTGCTTCTTGATGGCTTGCTATTTTTAATGTCAACGTCGTTCTTTTTTGAAGCCACTGAACAAGCCCTTCTAAAAATCCATTTGAAATATGAAGTACGGCGACAATTGGCGCAGGAAACGTTCTATCTAATGATGACACAATGGTTGTCAAAGCTTCCGGCCCCCCGGTCGACACACCTAAGCCTAATATTTTAACCGGCTGCACGAGTGCTTTTTTCACAAGACTGGTTTTATTTTCTCGCTTATGTCGCGGAACAAGACGCACGTCAGATAACATGCGTATTTGTTCTAAAAACGCCTGCTGTTTCATATCAAAATCATCGGTCATGACACCGGTAAATTTTGGCAAGGCTGCCAAAGCACCCATTAAAAGTGCTTTATACGTGCTTTGCATTTGCTCTGACGACACCAATGAACTAAGAATAATGACTGGCGTTGGGCATGTTTCCATAATTTTCTGGGTGGCTTCGAAACCATTCATTTTTGGCATCATGATATCCATAATAACCACATTCGGTTTGAGTTGTTGCGTCATCATCACAGCCTGCTCACCATCTTCGGCACAGCCTATCACTGAAATATCCGCGGTATCATCAAAGATTACACGTAACAATGCCGTCATGGTTTTAGAATCATCAACAATCAAGACGCTAATTTTTTTCATAATAAATCCGCCACCAGATTGATTAACGTTCGGGTATCAAATTCTTTTTTAACTAAATATGCGCTTGCCCCGACCTCTAAGCCTCGTTGCTTGTCTTCTGTGGACTCTCGTGAAGAAACAATAATAACCGGCAGGTGCTTCAATTTCTCATCGGTTTTAATCACCTGCGTTAACTCAAAACCATCCATACGAGGCATTTCGATATCCGTCACCACACAGTCAACGGGGTGGTCTTGTAATAATTCCCAAGCCTTTGCGCCGTCCTCTGCTGTCATGGTTTCATACCCTGCTGCACGTAATGCATTCACGGCAAGCGTTCGCGTGGTTAACGCATCATCCACAATCAATACATGTGTTACTGCTGCAGCAGAAGCCTTGGGTAAAACCTCTGAATTCTCCTGAAACATACGTGCTGAACCTAATGCTGACGATGACTTTTCAACCAAAAAATCAGTATTTAAAACAAAAACCAATTCACCCCGCTCAATCAATGTGACACCACTCAAATAGTTTAATTGATTCAATGGAAAAGGAAGGGGCTTAACCACAACATCATGCTCTTCAATCACTTCATCCACGAGGATCATGATGCGTGTTTGATGATGCCCCAACAAGATACCCTCATACCGTTTAGTACGATCCAACTGCTGCACGCCAAGCCCTAACAGCTCGGACAAACTGCACACGGCAATAGGGGTCTTATTAATAACAACCGTCCATTGGTTATCAATGCGTTTTAATGCTTCATGCCGCACCTCGTGCAAAGCATGAATGGATACCGTGGGTAACATAAAAATCGAAGACTGTGAGCGAACAAACAAGCCTCGTGCACTGGCAAGCGCGAGTGGAAGCGTTAACGTAAAACGACAACCTTCACCCCATGTACTATCAATTTCAATTGTACCTCGTACGCGTTGAATATCATTCCATACCGCATCAAGACCCACACCTCTCCCGGATAACTCCGACACCTGATCGGCGGTGGATAACCCCGCATGAAAAACGAGCGTTAATGCTTCTGCCTCACTCATATTTTCGAGTTTTTCTTTTGTGTACAGTTGTTTTTCTAAGGCGCGTCGCTTAAGTTTCGCAACATCAATGCCTTGCCCATCATCCGACAAGGTGAGTTTCATTTCTCCAGCACTGCTACTCACGTGAATCAACAATTTTGCAGGTAATGGTTTGTTATGTTTTTTTCTTACAGCCACGTCTTCGACACCATGAGCAACAGCGTTTCGAATTAAATGCTGCAACGGTGCTTTTAAAACCTCTAAAATAGATTTATCTACTTCCACACCTTCACCTTGAATAACAAGTTCAACCTCTTTGCCCTCATGCTCAGCTATTTCTCGAACAGTGCGTTTCAAAGGTAATAAAAGATGCTCAATGGCCACAAGCTGCATCATGCGCCCTTCTTGTTGCAGGACAAACAAATCTCGAGCAAACGCTCCTGCAAAATTATCTGAATCCTGTAACACCTCTTGCGCTTGTTTTTTTACTAACGATAAGGCGTCACATCCTTCCACGTTGAGTTGACTCACATGCGATAATACGCTCTGTGTTTTTTTAACCCAATTGGATAAAAGCAATTGAAAAATAATGAGCTCATCAATCTTGGCATTAACACGTGCCACACGACGTGTGGGCACTTTAATCATCTCATCTTGCTCCGAATTTGCTCTTGATTTTTGAGTCGACTCAAACATTTGGATCATCTCATCAGCAAGTTTTAAACATGTATCGATCGCTGATTTTTCGGGTTTTTTAATATCGTCACGCCAGGCATTAAAAATATCTTCCAGTTGATGAGCGATGCTTGCAAGTTCATCCATCGCGACACTTTTAGCTGATCCTTTTAAATTATGTGAAATACGAAAAAGTGTTTCTAACTCACCGTCTATTTTTTTCTTTTCTTGCAATCCCTCTAAGCTTATTAATGTATCCACCATGATTTGATGCTGCTCAAGAAGCTCACCTTTAAAGGTTTCGAGTAACATCTGGTAAAGCTTAGGATCCATAGGCATCGTATTAAACCTCATCCGCTTCGTCATTGGCTTGATATTTCTTTGCACTTTCTTTTAAAACAGCAGCAACGGTGTTTAAGCGTACAATGGCTTGCTTTGTTTCTTCGGTGGCGTTACTAAATTCTGTCGTGACTTTATCAATTTCACGAATACTTGTAAGTACCTGCTCAATGCCAACCGATTCTTCTCGTACAGCAGCCACAATTTGTTGAGTCGCAACCGACGCTTCTTCAATAACATCGGCTAATGTATTAATAATATCACCGGCTTCTTCTGCCTGAGTCAAATTATCATCCACGCTTTTTGTGCCATCTTCCGCAACCATGACCGCATGCTCTGCTGTTTTCATCACATCTTGTAATATCGCCTGCACTTTTTCCGTTGCCTTCTGTGAGCGATTAGCTAAATCTTTCACCTCATCCGCAACCACAGCAAAGCCTTTGCCTGATTCACCAGCTTTGGCCGCCTCAATCGACGCATTCAACGCCAACATTTTAGATTGCATCGCAATGTCCGAAACAGCTTCGGTAATTTCACCGACTTTTTGTGTTTTATCACTTAACCCTAAAATCGTTTCTGAAATTTGAAGCATTTTTTTCTGTAATTGATTCATCGCCCCAAGTACTTTATTGATCACTTCTTTTCCGCGCTCCCCTTCGGTTGAGTTGTTTTTTGCTGAGTCCCCTAATTGCGTTGCCTTGTCTAAGGTTTTTTGGGAGGTTTGCGTGATTTCTTCAACAATACTACCAATTTCCGTCACGGCAGTTGCCTGCTCCATCGCACTGCTTGCTTGTGATGTTGCTGATTGATTGAGTTGCTCCATGGATACCGAAATATCGTCACTCACTGTAATAATATTGGCTGTAATTTCATAGAGCCCCTTCCTGCGTTCTTGTAAGCCCTCCTCCGCTTTCTTCTTTCCCGTGACATCCACTGCAAATTTAATAACTTTACATGGCTTACCGCTTAAATCTAAAATGGGATTATATGAGCCCTGAATCCATACCATATTTCCATCTTTACTAAGGCATTTATACTCACCTGCCTCAGATTCACCACGGTTTAATTTATCCCAAAAGAGCGTGTACTCGGCACTGGTTTTATACACAGGCTCTACAAACATGCCATGATGATGGCCTTTAATCTCATCTAAGCGATACCCCATCAAATCAAGAAAGTTATTATTGGCATCCAAAATAGTGCCATCCAGAGCAAACTCAATCACCGCCTGTGAGTGATTAATCGCATCGAGCTTGCTTTTTATATTGAAATAATCTTGCTTAACTTGCTTACTTGTAAATATATTCGATAAAAAATGCATGATCTTATTTTTTTCTTGATGATTCGTGTTCATCTTAATACCTCATTAGGTTTCGCTGAAAGATAAATGGTTCATATGCTCTAACATCGCTTGATCATCAATAACGGTAATATCCGACAGACAAACACCTAAAATATAAGCGTTCGTTTCTTCTTTTTTTCCTGGTCTCGTCGCAATTTCAGATACATCCAATTGCATATGTCCAATGACAGACTTAACCGACAACGCATAACCATGCGCGCCGTCCTGCAATAAAATAAGATGATCAGGCTCCTGAATCTTCTGAGCGCTAAAATGATTCTTGAATGAAATATGAAGAAATTTCTCCATATCAATCACCGGCCAAACACGTGCATTATGGTAAGTCACACCACTAAAAAATGAGGCGATACCCGGTAAACGGGTGAGCGATGTAAGCGTACAAACGCGTTCTATCTTATCGTAGGCAATGGCATATTTTTCTTCGTCACCTAGGCAAAACACTAAGAAAGATGTCGTCTGCTTTTGACTATCATGATTCGTTAAGTTTTTTGCTAGTTCGGACGCACGCGCTTTTAAAACTTTTTGAAACGCCTCCCCCTCTAAACCGTGATAAGCCATCATAAACACCCCAAATAATGTTTCAACTCACCGTCAATCACATCAAGAAAATCACCGATATTGCCATCATAGCCAATCACCGGTGTATCTTTATTCTGCTGCTCTGCCGATGTTTTTGCTTGGTTTAAGTGCTTCAATCCTTGCTGGACCAAACCTTGACTCAAGTACAGCATGGCAAGATGATAATGCGCTTCTACAAACGTTTGCTTTAAATAAATCGCTTTGATTAACGCAGCCTCGGCTTTATTCGCATCATCAGCCATGAACACTAACGCCAACAACACATAGGCCGTTGCATCCATTGCATCTTTTTTGATGGCCAACTCTAAAGCATTTTGAGCGGTTGATAACTCCCCAAGCGCAATTAAAGCTTCCCCTTTATATCTGTATAGCAAAGATGACGCATTAAAGCTTGTCATTAACCCATTTATTTGATCTAAAGCTTGTTCAAATTGTTTGGTTTTAAGTGATTTTTGAACCGATTGAATATCGTCAATACGCTGCTTTTGCCGAGCTAAATAAGATTGTTCTTGAGGTTTTTGTTTGATAATGCATGTTGATGGATGCGGATTGATTTGATCATAGTAAGTTACGCCCTGTTCAAGATGAAGAAAAAAATTATGCTTTCGATAATGTACAAAATCCGATGGCCCTAGCAATAAAATACCTGTTGGATTTAATTTCGACTCAAAGCCTGCAAGTGCTTGCTCGATGATGGCTTGATCTAAATAAATAAATACATTGCGACACAAAATAAAATCGAAAGATTCGGGTGAAACAGGCGGCTCAATAACGTTGCCATAACAAAACGTTGCCATCTTCTTAATCGACGGCTTCAATTGAAATTGACCGTGATGTTCATCAAAATATTTATTTTTTCTCAAGTCATCTGTCGCACGTAACGCAAATTTTGAATAACACGCGCGCTCTGCGTGACCTAAGGCTTTATGATTAATATCCGTTCCTATCAGCTGCACCTCCCACGATTGAATATCCGGGATCAACTCATCGAGTAATATCGCCAAAGAGTACAGCTCCTGACCTTGCGAACAACCAGCACTCCATAGGCTAATTTTTTTATTATTGTCTTCTCTTTTTTTCTTGATAAGCGTAGGCAGCATATGATGCGCTAAATACACAAACAGTGATTGATCTCTAAAAAAATAACTTTCTTGAATCGTGAGTAAATCCACCATATCTTGACGTATAGGCGAATCACTTAGATGAAGCTCAGCAAAACATTGGTTAAAATCTGACGATTGTTTTGTTAAATAATGATCAAAACCTAACACGAAGCTTTTTTTTTGATGATCGTGTAGCACTAAGCCATACGTTATGTGCGCCCATGTTAGTAGCTTGTCGATCTCTTCTTTAATCATAAGCTTTCACGCATACTTGGGTTATTAGCATGGTTTAGTTGACTAAAATCGATAAGTTTATCTAATTGAATGACCCACATCGTTTCATGTTCCGATGAATAGGCACCGTGAACAAACGCGGGCAAATCAGCCAACTTTGGCTTTTGAATTTTGTTGGATGGCACATCAATCACGTCGGTTACACCCGCAACCAACAATCCCATCAGTGAATCATCACATTGACATAAAACAAGCGGTGTATCCAGCGTATATTCCGGTAGCTCGTCACCCAACCAAGCTCCCAAAGAATATACCGGTACATGAGCACCATGATAATTTAAGATTCCCTCAAATCCTTTTGCTTCACTGGGAACTTGCTGTAAGGCAGGCAATCTCAACACCAGCTGAACCTGATGTAGAGGCATCAGAATACATTGGTCATGCATATACAACTTGAGGTATTGTGTTGAACTTTTTGATGGTTCCATAACATTCTCTCAAAACATTCGACTACACCATACGTTAAGTATAGGCGAAATGAGATACTCTGCTTTTTTGAGTGAATGTACGGTTTAAAGCGCGTCGAAGGTTAAATAGACGGCAATGCGTCTTCGGTCACCTGAAACTTACGATGGTAGCGCTCAAGGCTTGTTTCTGACCATGGGTTGCGCTCATCATCCAGTAAATGCGTATCTAAGCCTTCGCTGAGTTGTTTGGCCGTATCCATCATAATAGAGAAACGCTCTAAATCGATACCTGCATTGTCCGAAGTTTCCATAAACATACACAAGCCATGAACACTGAGAGCGCCCATATTTTGTAAATCAAACGTACCATCTGCTGTTGCCGTGGCAAGACTGCAAATAACAGGTCCTTGCCCATTAGCAAACTGATGCCGATGAAATAATTGCCCCTCGCCAAAACGCAAACCTGTCGCAAGAATCGTTTGAAGAAGCTCGTACCCCATAAGTTTACGTTTTTCTTTTGCCAAAAGAAAAACCATCAATAACGTAGGAGATCCAGCTATAGGTTTAATTTCAGATGCTGCTGCTTCGGTTAATTCTAAAATGAGATCTGCTTGAACCTCAGGTTCAGACTTGATTTTTCGAACCGCAATGATGTCATCTGAAAACTCAGGGGAAGCACTTGGCGTTAATGCGGGTTCGAAGCGTCGAGGCCTAGGTGCCGCGGCTCGCCGCTTCATTTGAATCATACGAACAATAGCGAACACAACGCCTGCTAATAATAAGACGTTGAGCATGACACTCCAATTTGTCATAAATAAATTTCCTTGTTCAAAAATAAAAGCTCAAATTTAATCACGTCAACTACGCCATGGCAGTTCGTGGTACGTAACTTTTAATTTGCTCGGAAAATTGACGTAAAACGTCTACGCCTGATTCTTCCGCCTGCCGACACCACGCTTGTAAAGCTTCGATTAATTCTTTTTGAGAGGTGGCGGTTCTTAACCAAATATCCTGCAACGACTGTCGATAAGCATACACCATTCGGAGCCGTTCGTAACGCTCCAGTAACGCCTCTAACCGAGACGTTGATCGCGGCGAAAGCAAGCCTTCACGTCGTCGTAGCAACATACCCGCACGTTGAAGCAATGCTTTATCATCTTTATTCATCATGCGTTGACGTTTTTCATGTTTTAAACTCGGACGAACAACACGTTTATAATAGTGTGCCATCACTTGAAATCGATTACCCACAACCGCTCGTACCGTGTCTAAATCAACCTGAATTTTTTGCTTATCACGTGCTAAACGCGGCGGTAGTTTTTTCACTTTCGCCAAGCCCAGCAACGATAAACAGCGGATATAGAACCAACCGATATCAAACTCCCACCAATTTACAGAAAACTTGGCTGATGAGGCAAATGTATGATGATTATTATGCAGCTCTTCGCCACCTATCCAAAAAGCCCAAGGAATAATATTGGTGGATGCATCTTCGGTCTCAAAATTACGATATCCCCAGAAATGACCGATACCGTTAATCACACCGGCAGCCCAAAGTGGAATCCAAAGCATTTGAAGTGCCCAAATGCTGATGCCAGGAATACCAAACAGTAAGGCATCGATAAACAATAAAATAACAATGCCTGTTCCGCAAAATCGCTTGTAAATATTTCGCTCGAGCCAATCATCAGGCGCCCCATGCGAGTATTTTTCTACAAGAGCCTTATCTTTTGATGCAGCGCGATACAAATCAACGCCTTCCCACAGTACTTTCTTAATGCCCATAACAACAGGACTATGTGGATCCCCTTCTTTCTCTGTAGCCGCATGATGTTTGCGATGAATAGCGACCCATTCAGATGTCACCATACCGGTGGTAAGCCATAACCAAAAACGAAAAAAGTGACTCACAATAGGATGCAAGGTTAATGCGCGATGCGCCTGACAGCGATGTAAATAAATCGTCACACCTGCAATCGTGATTTGTGTAACAATCAGTGCCGCTATAATATTACCCCAAAGCGACAAGTTTAAAAGACCAAACATCTGCAATCTCCTATATTAATTCAGATAACAACTGATGATACTAATACATAAAACATACATTATACACGGTTTCTTTGCATCCATATCCATTCTAGAGGATAATTCTAAATTAAGTCTCTTTTTAGGATAATTTTATGCCTCCTTCAATGAAACAATTTTTGCAACAACTCCCTCCTTTTATTCTAATTGGAATATCCATTGCTTTAGGCGTTGGGATTTTTATTGTATTTTCCTATGTATTAATTTGGGGAATTCTCATCGGAGCTATTCTATGGGGTGCGAACTTACTTATAGATTATTTAAGAGCGGCCAATATTATACCAAATAAAATTAAAACATCATCATCATCATCATCATCATCATCATCATCATCATCTAAGGGACGTATTATCGATCATGACAAAAATTAACCGCCCAAATAAAACAAACAAAGCTGGATTTTTTCGTACCTTATGGGTTGCTTTTGCTTCGCTTTATTATATTTTCGCCACCTGTTCACGTGCGGTACTTCGCAGCTACTTCGGTAAAACTACACGTGCTTGGGTCGATGCACGCATGCAACTCTGGGCAAAACAAACGCTCAGTCTTTGGAATATATCTTGCACGGTGCATAATCCTAAAAACATACATCCAAAACCAGGTCAACCGACCATTATCATGTGTAACCACAGCAGTCTTTTTGATATCCCGCTCACGTATCATGCCTTTCCTAAAACATCGCTGCGCATGCTGGCTAAAAAAGAAATGTCTCAATACCCTATTATGGGGCGTGGTATGCGCGCATCTGAATTCCCATTTGTTGACCGCAAAAATCGACGTCAGGCGATTAAAGATCTTGAATACATACACGGCCTCTTAGAAAGCGGTATTGTGATGTGGATTGCCCCCGAAGGCACACGTGCCATGGATGGACGGGTTGGTCCATTTAAAAAAGGCGGGTTTATTACAGCAATTCAAACCAAAGCGACGATTATACCGATCGGTGTGCGTGGCGCGTTTGATATCATTCCAGCAAAAACGTATGATTTTTATTTAAATAAAAGCGGCGAAGTTCATATTGGTGAACCGATTGATGCCTCGCAATTTAGTTTGGAAAACAAAGAAGAGCTGATTGAATTAACACGCAATAGCATCAAAAAACTTGCCGGTGATGACAAGCCCTAGTTTGACGCCTTGAGCGCATCAATCACAGCGGGTGGTACAAACTGCGACACGTCACCACCCAACGCAGAAATTTCACGTACGAGCGTTGATGAGATAAACATACACTCTTCTGCCGGCGTTAAAAACAGTGTCTCAATCTGTTTATCAAGTTTTCTATTCATGCCTGCTAATTGAAACTCATATTCAAAATCAGAGGCAGCTCGTAAGCCACGAATAATCACCTGGGCATCTTGTTCACGTACAAAATCGATTAAAAGCTGACTAAACCCTAATACGCGTACACCGGGTAAATGCTCAACAGCGCGTTCAACGCATGCGATGCGTTTTTCAAGTGAAAAAAAAGGATGTTTAGGCTGACTGTTCGCAACGGCAACCACCAAACTAGGAAAAAGCTTGGCAGCTCGCGTGATTAAATCAACATGGCCGTTGGTAATCGGATCAAAAGTTCCCGGGTAGATAGCTTTCGTCATGATAAATTAGATGGATTGAACCTAAACAAAGTCTAGCGTATTGTTAATAGAAAGTAACTAACTCAACACGGCATGTGCATATGATAAATTGGAAATCGTTCGTGCTAGCTCTTAGTTTTATTTGTGTAACCGGCTGTGCGCCACCCAAAGCGCCGGATACAGCATTCAAATCTTCTGAGCCAACCCAAGCCTCCAAAGCACATAAAAAACGCACCGCTCAACAGGTATCGTCTTGGACCATCATCGGTGCGATTGCGGCTAAAAATAAAACCGAAGCTTGGACAGCCTCAATCAACTGGAAGCAAAACGGCCCGGACAATTATCAAATTCGTCTTTTTGGGCCACTTGGTGGTGGTAGCATGATGATTGAGAAGAAGCATGGTATTGTGACTTATCAAAATGCCGAGAAACGCACAAAATCACATAACGCGGATGATTTAATGTATCAGCAAACCGGCATTCGCATACCTATTCAAAATTTGTATTACTGGATTAGAGGTTTACCTGCGCCCGGTACGGTTCAATCAGCTCAATATGAGCAAGATGATCAAACCAAGCATTTAAGTGAATTAAAACAAGCGGGATATACCGTCAAGTATTTAAATTACACAACTAATGAAGATCTTAGCCTACCTTCGAAAATTCAGGTGCAAGGTCCTAAAGGAAACCTAAAAATCATCATAAAACGTTGGAAAACCCATTGACAAGCGCATGATATACCGGCAAAATACTCGAAAATTTGCAGCGTCATGTTGCAATGCAAGTTCAGGGAATGAACAACGATATAATTGGGGTGTCGCCAAGTGGTTAAGGCACAGGGTTTTGATCCCTGCATACCTAGGTTCGACTCCTAGCACCCCAGCCAATCTCTTCTTACCCACTAAACCTGAAGGCGCTTCACATGTCTAACATGATGATTTTTACTGGAAATGCCACACCCGAACTTGCTCTACATGTCTCATCCCACTTAAATATTCCGCTAGGAAAAGCAACCATCAGTACATTCAGTGATGGTGAAACCATGGTAGAAATTCTTGAGAACGTGCGAGGAAAAGATGTTTTTATTATTCAATCAACCTCGGCGCCTGCAAACGATCACCTGATGGAACTGCTGACCATGGCCGATGCGCTTAGGCGTTCGTCTGCCGGTCGTATCACGGCTGTCATTCCTTATTTTGGCTATGCAAGACAAGACAGACGCGTTCGCTCAGCACGCGTTGCAATCACTGCAAAAATTGTTGCTGATATGCTTGAGACGGTCGGTATTTCTCGAATTCTTACTGTCGATTTACATGCAGATCAAATCCAAGGCTTTTTTTATATTCCTGTTGATAACTTATATACAACACCGGTTTTAATCACTGATATTAAAGCACAAAAACTCGATAACATCATGGTTGTTTCGCCTGATGTAGGTGGTGTGGTTCGAGCACGAGCTATCGCAAAAAAATTAGATGACGCAGAGCTTTGCATTATTGATAAACGCCGAAGTGGACCGAATAAGTCCGAGGTTATGCACTTGATTGGCGATCCATCCGGCCGGAATTGCATAATTATCGATGACATCGTAGATACAGCAGGAACACTCTGTTCTGCTGCTGCAGAGCTTAAAAAATCAGGCGCAAAAAGTGTAACAGCCTATATCACTCACCCTGTTTTGTCCGGAGCAGCTATCGAAAACATCAATCATTCTTCATTGGATGAGATTGTTGTCACAGATACCATTGCGGGTTCAGAAGCAACGGTTGCTTGCACTAAAATTAGAGTCGTAAGTCTTGCTACGATGCTCGCCCAAGCCATTAAGCGCGTGAATATCGAGGAATCTGTAAGCTCAATGTTTAATGAATAATAAATAAATTTCATTTTATTTAAATCAAAATTAAAAAAAAGAGCTTCTAATAGAAGCTCTTTTTTTAACAGCAATAGATTAATCGCGCGTTCCAACGTATTTATCATCAAAATAACGACGAAGTTTTGTTCGCAATGTTCCTCGGCTAATACCTAGCATAAGAGCAGCACGTGATTGATTGTATTTGCAATGCTCCATAACAGCACGAAATAAAGGTGTTTCTACTTCTTCCAGTACAAACTGATATAAATCAACAGGATCTTCGCCTCTCAACTCAGAAAAATATTGCTGAACTGATTGGGTAACACTTGAAGCCAGAGAGACAGAGATCTCTTGGTTTTCATTAGTAATACTAGTCATGCTATGTAACTCCTTCGTTTTCTTTTCAAAGATAATTGTCAATCATCAACGTCATGAACGACCCACAGGGTTTTAAAAATTTAGCATCCCCGAATTAAATGGATGCCCATTCACCAACAAACGCCCAGCGGAAAGCTTCAGATCCAGAACATAATCACGCTCTTTGGCCTCAAATGCCCCCGCTTGAATCAAGCCAGCCAAAGTCTGATCTGCCTGATGGATTGCTTGTTGATCTAGGTTAACCGGTGCTGCATTCGCTGCGTCTGGTTCTTCTGTAACAGGTGAATCGGCATTCATTGATGCCATCAATAATTTTTGTTTATAGGAGCGTACAAATAATGATTTCACAAAGACAGCAGGCATTTTTAATTGCCCCGCACCTTCCACTCGTGGAAGCATTTGAAGAGGTGCATCGGCTTCTTTTTCAGGAAAAGCAATACGTAAAGAGGCGTCCATCAATCCATCAGGTAATTTAATTTTAAGCGTCTTAATTTCAAAAACAGCACCTTTACTTAATAACTGAGGAACATCGGGCAACAACGATAAGAGCGCTTGTTGCGCTTCAGCCCGATTTAAACTCGCCTGTTGTAATTGTTGCGCTCGGTCATTTAAGTCAGCTAAAACTTCGGCATTTAAATGATGAACTGATAGATCAAGTTCGGCAGGACCGTATGTTTTTTTATGCATCATGAATGTTTTAAATGAAACATGAATCTGTGATGCAAAAAGAGCGTTATCAACCTCACTGTTTGAAGTGACCTCAACCTGTTTGATGTTTAGTTTTGCGTTGTCTTGATCGGTCAGTTGAAGCATTGGTAAATGAACTTGAGCTTTTCCTAAATAAAGTCCATTTTTGGCCTGATGCACATCATAAGAACTCGTCAGGTGCTCAAGAACTAGTTGAAGCTGCTTACCCATCACGTGTAAACCATCAATCGTAATATCACCTTGCATATCTTCACGTGTAGGTGAAAACACAAACGAGCTGTTCATGCCACGCCATTCAACATGGTTTGCTTGATCGTCTTTAGAAAATAATTTAAATGCTGGAAGCTCTACTTCAAGCTGAGTTTTATTGAGGTAGGAAATATACGCATGAAGCATTAATCGCGGTGGTGTTGATTGCGAAGTAAATGTTTCATGAAATTCGTTCAGATAAGCCTCAGGTAAATCTAATTCGCCACGAGCTAGACCTAAACCCAAACGTAGGTGACCATGGTCAAACATCATAGGGCCATGGTAAATCGTAAATGGCATATCAAAAATATAGCTTTTGGGTGGAACGACGAGTGAGCGCCCATTTTCTTGATGGATAATTTTTTCAGGTGTTTGTATTTGCCATGTTAATGTAGCGTCTGACTTCAGTAAACCACGATGATATTCGGTTAATTCAACAGAAAGAAGATTAGCTTGGTTAAACGTACCGACATTCTTTTTTAAGGTATTTTCGGTCACAAGCCCCGTAATAAAGTAGCCACCAAGAACAATCACAACCAACAAAACTAGCACACTTACGATTCGTTTCATCTCTCTCTCCGTATTTATCTTCATGTTCGAAAACACACGCGTTTGGACCATGAGATAATCAGCCTACCATTAGAACATGAGATGGCCTTAGTGAGAAGCCTTAAACTTCACTTTTCAAGGGGTTACAATAAGTTTCTTTTAACATTAGCGCTAAGGCAAGAGCAATTAACGAGCAAGCCGGCAATATTTTTAAACCAAACTGAAAATCTGATAATAAAATATGCTCCACGTTATACGCTTGTGCCCCTGCAATATGATCGACTAATTTTCCTACAACGGGCTGTAAAACTGCGCCCACTAATATAGAAGCCATATTAGTAAAAGCAATTGCCGTTCCAATCACCACACGTTGATGCAACTCGGTAGAAAGCGCATAAGCAATTGCAACGCCAGTGTTCGTAAAGCCTAATAAAAAACACAATACATAAAGCTTGGCTTGATCAAGGCTGGGGTAAAATATAATTAACGAGGATAAAATAAAACCACAGATAGCTGAAGCAATCATGATCGGTTTACGACGCCCCATTCTATCCGACAACCAACCCGACAAAGGGCCACCAATACTCCAACCAATAAAAATAAGACCGATAGAAAATGCTGCGGCATGCGCATGAAGCCCACGACCGTACTCTAAATAAGCCGCCCCCAACGATTCACCAATCACGGCCGTTGGTCCAAATAAAAAACCTGCGTACAAAGCATTAATCCATGTTTGTTTACTTGAGAGTACGGTTCGAACCCCGGAAAAAAGACTTAACGTATCCTCCTGCTTAGCCTTAAATTCACATGCTTGCTTCATGGGTTTGTCACGCACATATTGGTAGAGCAAGGCTGCTAACAAAATAAAAAGAGATGCAATCACGAGCATGCTATGACGCCATCCAATATGATCAACTAAAAAAGACACAGGCGCTTGCCCTGTTGCAGCGCCAAGCATGCCTAGCGCCTGCGTTAAACCTGCAAGTAATCCCAACATATGAGGAGGAAACCATGAGGTAGCCAGACGCAAAGCGGAAATCATTGCAAAGGCAGCGCTTAGGCCAATCACCATTCGCCCAACAGATGCGATGCCCAAGCTATCAGCAAGACCAAAAACACAGCATCCAAAAGCAGTAAGCAACGACATCATCGTCAGAAGCCAGCGAATACTGACCCGGTCAACCATGAGGCCTACAGGGATCTGCATCAGAACATAAGGCACATAAAACGATGCGGTCAAAATTCCAAACTGCGCTTCGTTCATTCCAAAATCAAGCTGTAAATACCGATGCATCACGCTTGGCGTAACACGTGCCATATAATCAAAAAAATAAAACGCCGCAGCCAAACCCCAAATTAACCAAGCAGAGCCAAGTTTTGGTTGAGAACTACCCTGACTTATCACTGAGCTTGAACTAATACGCATACACCCACTGTTTATTCAGATATCAAAAGTGGGTATAGACTGCTCGATTTACTTGCAAAAGGCAAGCTCTCCGAATAAATTCGACATAGAAAATATAGATAATATAGATAATATAGATAATATAGATAATACAGATAATATAGATAACATATCATCAGGCTCATTTCCGAAAGAAGAAATTTCACTCTGTCGATATTTTGATACTTATTTGAATAGGCTTTCATTTAGCGCATCAATTATCAGGCCCCAAAAGATCGCTCCTCCGCCTCGCCTTCAGGATCTTGTTGCGATGCGGCGTATCCGGCAACTCCAGCCACCAATAAACAAGCACCTGCAATAGCCAACCCAGGGACAGGAAGCAATAATCCGACTACAAGCATAGCACCTCCAGTTACTGCAGCTATGCCGCTTAGGATTTTAAAACAAAGATTCCAATCAATATTTTCAAAAAAATTCTGTGTACTATCATATTTTCTTGTTCTTTCTGAGTACTTTTCTTCCAGCGTTGCTTGCGTTACGGCAAGATCAGAAATTCGAGCTAGGTTCTCCTTAAATTTGTTCTGAACTGAATGCGGACAAAAATACTGCTTACTTATCAAACTTAGTGCGCCTTTACATTTTAATAGCTTGTCATCAAGCTCAACTGTGTCCGCTTCAATCAACGTAGTAATCCTATCGAACGACTCAAATTTGGCTTCCTCATAAAATGCTTTATCATGTTGATATTTACGATCCGGTAAATAATAGTTTGATGCACCACCGGCAAGTTCATAGGCTATGTCTATTTTTTGGCAACAAATATCCCAGGTTATCTCTTGTTTGAATAAGGCTAACGATAAGGTTTTAAGTGTTTGTTTAAACTCAAATGCTGCCACCATTGATTCGAGCGCTTTCGTTGCACGCTGCGTCTCTATCCCTTCACCCAGTAATTGCTCCACCATTATCTTATCATCTTGCATCGCAGCTTTTTGAAGTGCCATTTCTTCTAATAGCTTTACCCCTTGATTTAGCTGAGTAATTATAGGCGCGTATCCAGATACAAGTTCTTTTACCTCCGTTATGCCTTCTTCTTTATGCTCACTTAAATAACGCTGAAATGCTTCATATCCTGCGTAATCCATATTGTACATGTACGGATTTGACGAACCATGATACTTATCGTCAAGTTCTTGTCTTTTCGCAACATAATCAGGCCACGGCATCTTTTCTAATATTAACAAACTATCCTCTGTCATAAAATCAATCAAATTTATCCTGTGTTGTATTGATTTCATCGCTCGACTCGGATCACAACCATCATGAACTAAAGACGATACCACATCATAATAACCCTCTATTGCTCTAGATTCTATCTCATTAAATATCAATGGGTTACTCGGAAAACTCCTGTTTTTTCCCTCAACATTCATGATTTGACGATCATTTTTAACACCTTTCTGAATGTTCTTTAAATTCACTGGGTCGTTAAATTCAGCTTCATTCAAACGAAATGTATTTGGGTGTCCATCAGGTGACGTATGAAATTCCAGTAATTTTTTAACTTGGTTAAATGATAATGACAGCATATCTGCTGGTGTTTCGCCATCATTATTACGTATAGATTGAGACGCACCGTGCTTTTCTAGTAATTGTATAGCATCAAAGTCTCGTCTGATGTAAGCAATATGCAGTGCCGTATTACCTTTCGTCGGCTCTTGATAATTAACTTCTTTATCTGCCCCCAAACTCAATAATTTTTCTGTTAATTGAAGATTCCCAACCTTAAGTGTGTGATTAGATCCGCTCTTATCGGTATACCCCTTTGCAACAGTCAGCTGTAGAGGAGTTTGGCCAACTTTACTCGTACGACTTATTTTTGACGTTGAAAAGATAAGCGAGCATGAATCAACCGCTTTATCTTCAATAGTTTCAACTCTCTCAATCTCATCTTTTTTGCTTATCCAGACTAAACGCTGATCAATCGTCTGATTTTGCTCAGCAGAAGTTAGTAATTTATCTACCAAATCATTTTCGGCATTACCAATAAACCATGTAAAAGGTAGTACACCGTTATGTTGTTCTTGATTTAAGTCCAGGCCTTTTGCTAATAATTGACCAATAAGATCATCATCCATATATTGTAAAAAGCTAACAATCCCTTCTATACCCGTATAAGGCTTTTCAAAATTCCACTGCATATTCACTGCGTCAGCATTAAGAAGATGTGTAGCTAGGTTTCGTGCAACATCACAAGCATCCGCCCTAGAGCCTCCAAAAGAATCAGCATTTGAGAATTTACAAATTTCAAGGCATTGATCTTTGAGAGATTTCATTGTGCACGACCATTAATAAACAAATTGTATTAATTATTTATAGGTTATTTAACACTAGGTTGCAAATAAAAATTTTCCTTACTGCCTTCACCTCGTCATATGTTCACGAGATAAAGACGGTAGGAATTAAGGAGAATTAAATCTAAAAATATATTTAAATATTAAGCCACTAAATCAATCACTTGGTAACCAAGAATAGCTGAAACAGCGATAACACTGGCAATTTCTAATGCCCGAAGCAAATAATTTTCACAGACACCATGAAACGAATGATCATTTGCTGGCGCTAAAATAGCCCTATCATCTTCAGGATGTTCCGCGTCAAAACTAAACAACGGTTGATCATCATAAAAACCAGCCCACCAGCCTTCACTCCATTGTTCATAATTAAGAGAATTTGTTACGTAAGGATTATCGTCTTCTTGTACATCCGCACGTGCAGATTCATACCCGTAGGCATAGCACTCTTCTAACGTTGGATATTTTACATGAAAACGAAATTTAACATCAGGTACCACATCCGTTAGTTCATTCATAATCGAGCACTCCTTCTCTAGATTTTTCTCATTTTTCATTTTCTCAGAAGATAAAACAATCCAACATCTTACTCTCCTGTGTAAGATCCAGTTTATGCCAGCATTAAAAAAATATGAGGGAAGTATTTGTTTTTTACACTTTCTTAACAATATAAAAAACTTAAGGATAAAGTTGGCATTTTTTCCAGGATTTATCGCCTTTAGCATATAAGATACGATCATGTAGGCGACTATCTCGCCCCTGCCAAAACTCCATTTGGTCGACTGAAACAGCAAAACCGCCCCAATAAGCCGGTCGTTGAATCACATGATCGGCATGTTGCTGCATGAGTTGTTCAACCTTCGCATCCAAATTATCATGGCGTGTTAACACCTGACTTTGTGCCGAAGCCATGGCGCTGCATTGGCTTCGTCGTGGTCGAGAAGCGAAGTATGCATCCGACGCAGCATCGCTTACACGCGCAACAGGGCCACGAATACGTACTTGACGTACCATGCTGGGCCAATAAAAATTTAACGCTGCATACGGGTGTGTTTGGAGCTGTAGTGATTTGATGCTTTGATAGTTTGTATAAAAAACAAAGGCATTGTTTTCAATGCCTTTGAGTAATACCACACGAGAATCAGGACGACCTGCTGCATCCACCGTCGATAGTGTCATCGCGGTTGGGTCCAACATTTCGCTTGAAACAGCCTCATCAAACCAATGCTCAAACTGTACAAAGGGCGAATCGGCTGTATCTTGTTCGTTTAAACTAAGCTCTCCGTATTCGCGCCGTTGCGACGCGATAACTGTGCGATCCTTCATGTTAACTTACCAGCCTGTTATCTCAGCAATTGCATCACCAAGATCAGCCGGGGAACGTACGGTTTTAACGCCTGCTGCTTCAAGTGCTGCGTATTTATCAGCCGCAGTTCCTTTACCACCAGAAATAATGGCACCCGCATGCCCCATACGCTTACCCGCTGGAGCAGTTACACCTGCAATATAAGCTACAACGGGTTTCGTTATATTAGCTTTGATAAATGCAGCCGCTTCTTCTTCCGCTGTTCCACCAATTTCACCCACGAGAATAATAGCTTCGGTTTGAGGATCTTGCTCAAACAATGCAAGCGCATCAATAAACGATGTTCCTGGGATAGGATCGCCACCGATGCCTACACAGGTACTTTGGCCGAAACCTTTATCGGTTGTTTGTTTGACTGCTTCATAGGTCAACGTACCTGAACGTGAAACAATACCTACTTTACCCGGAAGATGAATAGAACCTGGCATAATACCCATTTTACATGCGCCTGGCGTAATCACACCTGGGCAATTTGGGCCAACCAAACGACTGGTCGTGTTATTTTCCAAATAGACTTTAACTTCAAGCATGTCTAATGCAGGCACACCTTCCGTAATACACACGATTAATTGAATACCAGCATCGGCCGCTTCAATAATCGAATCTTTACAAAAAGGAGCGGGCACATAAATAACCGTTGCCTCAGCACCGGTTGCTTCAACCGCTTCACGAACAGTATTAAATACAGGTAAACCTAAATGTGTTTGTCCGCCTTTGCCCGGTGTAACACCACCGACCATGTTGGTACCGTATTCAATCGCTTGCTCCGAGTGAAACGTACCTTGCTTACCCGTAAAACCTTGGCAAATAACCTTGGTGTTTTTATCTACTAAAATACTCATATCTCGCCTCTAAAATATCATCGTATGGATCATATGGATCGTATCGATCGTATGGTATTACGCAGTAGCTGCAACAATTTTCATCGCAGCGTCGGTTAAACCATCCGCAGCAATAACGTTGAGATCGCTTTTGTTTAAAATTTCAGCGCCCGCTATTGCTTGATTTCCTTCTAAACGAACCACCACAGGCACATGAACATCGACTTCTTTCACTGCGGCTAAAATACCTTCAGCAATCAAATCACAACGCACGATTCCACCAAAAATATTTACCAAAACGCCTTTTACATTTTCATCTGACAAAATAATCTTAAACGCTTCAGAAACACGTTCTTTCGTAGCACCACCACCAACATCTAAAAAGTTTGCAGGATCGCCACCGTGAAGCTTAATCACATCCATCGTCGCCATCGCAAGACCTGCGCCGTTAACCATGCAACCAATATTGCCATCTAGCGGGATATAATTAAGTTCCCAATCACGTGCTCGGTTTTCGCGATCATCTTCTTGACTGGTGTCACGTAAACCTTTCAGTTCAGGATGACGGTACAGTGCGTTTTCATCCAACGAGACTTTACCATCTAAGCAAATTAAATCACCCGCTCCAGTCACAACCAAAGGATTGATTTCTAACAAACTTAAATCACATTCAACAAAAAGCTTACCTAAGGTCATCATGATATGTGTTAATTGCTTGATTTGTGGTCCTGTTAACCCCAAGCGGAAACCAACATCACGACATTGATACGGCATAATGCCTGTCATTGGGTCCATATCAACTTTGATGATTTTTTCAGGTGTGTTTTCTGCTACTTCTTCAATATCAACACCACCTTCGGTTGATGCCATAAAAACAACACGACGCGATGCGCGATCAACCACAGCACCCAAATATAACTCACGTGCAATATCACTGGTCTCTTCAACCAACAACGCATTCACAGGCTGACCTGCAGCATCAGTTTGATACGTAACTAAGTTGGTGCCTAATAATTTTTGAGCAAAAGCGGTTAATTCTTCTGGGGTTGAAAGTAATTTCACGCCCCCAGCCTTTCCTCGTCCACCGGCATGAACTTGCGCCTTAACGACCCACGTTGGGGTCGATAAGGTTGAGGCCACGTTCAAAGCATCTTCAACGTTGTAAGCAACATTCCCAGGAGGAACGGGTAAATCATAACGCGCAAACAATTGTTTGGCTTGGTATTCATGTAAATTCATGGTCGATACTCTACTTCAATCAAACATTTAGTAACAAGCGCGCAGGATCTTCTAACAATTCCTTCACACTCACCAGAAACTGAACGGACTCGCGTCCATCAATCAAACGATGATCATAAGACAACGCCAAATACATCATCGGACGAATCACAATTTCACCGTTTTCAACAACAGGTCTATCTTGAATTTTGTGCATGCCTAAAATACCCGTTTGTGGCGGGTTCAAAATAGGTGTTGCTAAGAGTGAACCAAATACCCCACCGTTTGTGATAGTAAATGTCCCGCCCTGCATATCTTCCATCCCTAACTTACCGGTTCGCGCACGACCCGCTAAATCACCAATGGTTTGTTCGATACCTGCCATGCTTAAATTATCCGCATCGCGAATCACCGGCACAACGAGACCACGCTCGGTTGAAACGGCAATCCCAATATCATAATACCCGTGATAGACCACATCATGACCATCAACCGAAGCATTCACCGAAGGAAAGCGCTTAAGCGACTCAATCACAGCACGTGTAAAGAACGACATAAATCCAAGTTTTACACCGTGTTTCTTCTCGAACGATGTTTTGTACTCAGCTCGCAAGTCCATGACAGCTTTCAAATTCACTTCGTTAAAAGTAGTTAACATGGCGGCATTATGTTGCGCCTCTAACAAACGTTCAGCGATACGTACCCGTAATCTTGACATCGGTACACGACGCTCTTCACGCGCACCGGCTGGTGCAGCTACAGGTGCTGGAGTTGCTGCAGACGTGACGTCTTTATTTGCTCCTCGCGATGAAGCAATAAACGCATCAACATCGGCTTTAGTAATGCGTCCGTCTTTACCTGAGCCGGTGATATCGGCAGGATTTAAGTCATGTTCTTTCATCAAACGCCTTACCGCAGGACCTGTGGACGGCTCAGCATCTGAACTTTCTTTTTCTGGTGCTTTTTCAGATACGTTTACAACAGCCCCGCCTGCTATTAACTTCGCAAGAAGCTGCCCTGATTCTACCGTATCACCCACTTGAAAAAGACACGCTTCCAAGATGCCATCGGCAGGAGCTGGCACTTCAAGTACCACTTTATCTGTTTCAAGATCAACTAAGTTCTCATCACGAGCTACCGTATCACCTGGTTTTTTATGCCAGGCTGCAATGGTGGCATCTGCCACAGATTCGGGCAAAACAGGTACTTTGACTTCGATCGACATGATTTCAACCTTTTTTTATTCAAAATTCAATTCAACGAAAAAAAACAAGCATACAATAGAATCATTATCCTACCAATGCCTGCTCCACTAACGCATGTTGTTCCTCAGCATGGGTACTCGCACTTCCCGTAGCCGGCGAGGCTGCAAACCCACGTCCAGCATAATGAAGTGATTGCTCTGTCCGCAAACAATCTTGCATATTATGCTGCGACGAAAACCAAACACCCTGATTTTTAGGTTCTTCTTGACACCAAATAACGTGTGTTGCTTCAGTATATTTTTCAAGCTCAGCTCGAAGCGCTTTTTTAGGAAATGGATATAACTGCTCTAAGCGAATAATAACCACATTGTGCTGCTTATTTTCTCGACGCTTCTGAAGCAAGTCATAATAAACCTTTCCTGAACATAACACCACGCGCTTAACACCATCCGGTTTAATTGGATCAACTTCCGGAATAACATTATGAAATTTACCATCAACCAAATCAGACAGCGGTGAAACAGCGAGCTTGTGTCTGAGCAAGCTTTTCGGTGTCATGATAATCAGTGGACGACGGAACGGTCGTATCAACTGACGACGTAGCAAATGGAAAATTTGTGCCGGCGTGGTTGGCATGCACACTTGTATGTTTTGCTGCGCACAGAGTTGCAAATAACGTTCTAAACGCGCGGACGAATGCTCTGGACCTTGACCTTCATAGCCATGCGGTAGCAGCATCACAAGCCCGCACAAACGCCCCCACTTTTGCTCACCGGAACTGATAAACTGATCAATAACAACCTGAGCACCGTTTGCAAAATCGCCAAACTGCCCTTCCCAAAGCACCAAATATTGTGGCTCAGACGATGCATAACCGTATTCAAACGCAAGCACTGCTTCTTCTGAAAGTACCGAGTCAATCACTAGCGCAGGGTTTCTTTCGTTAGAAACTAAACTTTCTAACGGAACAATGGCTTCACCTGTTTCCATGTCATGCAAAACAGCATGGCGATGAGCAAAAGTACCTCGACCGCAATCTTGACCTGATAGACGTAAACCGTACCCTTCGTGCAATAAGCTTGCGTAAGCCATGGTTTCAGCATAACCCCAATTCATGGGGGTCTCGTCTTTAGCCATTTTTTCTCGGTCGGCTAATAAACGTTTGACCACGGGGTGTACCTGAAAACCATCGGGCAACGTATGAAGTTTTTCAGACAACGCTTGAACGGTTTCTCGTGAAATGGATGTATCAACGTTGGCATCCCATGGTGTATTCCAATACGGGGTCCAATCATTCGCTATTTTTCCTTCATAATTTTCGTTCGTGGTATCAACCACAGCTTCACCGCGATCGAGTTTATCCCGATACGCATCCATAGCATCATTCACATTTGACTGCGAAAGAAGCCCTTCTGCAATCAGCTTTTCAGCGTAAAGAGCACGAATGGGTTTGATTTTTTTAATCGCTTTATACATCAACGGCTGCGTAACAGATGGTTCGTCCGCTTCGTTATGACCATGACGTCGATAACACACCAAATCTAACACCACATCACGCTTAAATTTCATACGGAAATCAAACGCCATCTGTGTTGCAAAAATAACGGCTTCAGGATCATCTCCATTCACATGGATAACGGGCGCTTGAACCATTTTAGCAACATCAGTGCAATACAGTGTTGAACGCGAATCCAACGGATTACTTGTGGTAAAACCGATTTGGTTATTAATCACAATATGAACCGTTCCACCCGTACAATAGCCTCGTGCTTGAGAAAAATTAAACGTCTCCATGACAACGCCTTGCCCTGCAAATGCGGCGTCTCCATGAATCACCACCGGGAGTACTTGTTTTTTATCAACAAGATCGCCTCGGCGACGTAAACGCGATCGCGACGATCCTTGAACCACCGGCCCAATAATTTCAAGATGCGATGGATTAAATGCCAAAGATACATGAACAATATTTTTAGAACAGGTCGGCAAATCCGATGAAAAACCCATGTGGTATTTTACATCACCCGTGCGTTCACCGTGTGAATGTTTACCTTCAAACTCTTGAAATAACGCTTCGGGTTTTTTCCCTAATACATTGACGAGAACGTTGAGACGCCCACGATGGGCCATACCAATAATCACTTCACGCACTTCGTTTTTACCGGCTTCACGAATCATCTCTTTCATCATGGGAACCAAGGCATCACCACCTTCGAGTGAGAAGCGCTTTTGTCCAACAAAACGTGTTCCCAAATAACGCTCTAACCCATCGGCCGCAATCAGTTCATCAAGCAATTCTTTCTTTTTTTCGGCCGTCAGCACGCGTCGCCCACGTCCTGACTCCATTTGTTGCTGAATCCAGGTGACTTCATCAGCATTTGCAATATGCATGTACTCAATACCAATGCTGCCACAATACGTTTGTTTTAACGCATCACGAATCACAGCCAATGAAAACGGCTCATCAGAAAAACCCTTTCCTGCAAAAAATGTTTGTTTTAAATCAGCGTCTGATAAATCATGATAAGCCAGATCAAGACTTGGCGGCGCATCTCTAACCACCATATTTAATGGGTCCAGATTCGCCATAAGATGGCCGTTGGCACGATAGGCATTAATAAACTCAGACACACGCGCTTGTTTATCACCACCGTCTGATGACGCCATAACAACCACTTGTTTTGGACGACTTGCTTGCGCTAAAAAATAATCTCGCAATGCCCGATGTGAAACATCGGATGCTACGCCATCAACAGCTGGTAATTTTTTGAAAACAGCCGCCCAGTCATCCGGTACAGAATTTGGATCGGCCAAATAATCTTCATACAACCCATCCACATAGGCCATATTACCGCCTGATAAATAAGCTGAATCCCAGGCTTTTTTTAAACTTTCACTCATAATTTTGTTCTCCAACGAACAGATACATCAAGTTTCGTCGTCCAACATTTGCTGTCGAATTTCACTGATAGCATGTGTTGGATTGAGTCCCTTCGGACAAACAGAAGCGCAATTCATAATGCTCCGGCAGCGAAAAACACTGAACGGATCTTGCATTTCTTCTAAACGTTTTTCAGTTGCGGTGTCTCGGCTATCGGCCAAAAATCTGCGCGCCTGTAAAAGACCCGCAGGTCCCACAAATTTATCAGGGTTCCACCAAAATGAAGGGCATGAGCTCGTACAACAACCGCACATAATACACTCATACAAACCATCCAGTTTTGCACGCTCCTGAGGTGATTGCAGCCGCTCTTGTTCAGGTGGTGCTGTATCATTTTGTAGATAAGGTTTAATACGCTCATATTGCTTAAAAAACGTCGTCATATCAACAACTAAATCACGCACCACCTCAAAGCCAGTCAGAGGACGCACAACGATTGATGTTTTGTTCATGGATGACAACGAGGTCACACATGCCAATCCATTTGCACCGTTGATATTCATACCATCTGAACCGCACACGCCCTCGCGACATGAACGACGGAACGATAACGTTGGATCTTGCTCCGCTTTTATACGCTCAAGCAACGTCAAAAGCATGGGATCATTTGCTGTTGGTACACTCAGCTCATAATTTTTCATATATGGCTTTTTATCTGTCTCAGGATTATAACGATATATAGACAGGTTAATTATTCGACTATCAGTCATCAGTGTGTATCCTTATCAAGATCAATAAACACGTTTTTTAGGTTCAAGTGGTTCAACATATTTCGGGGATTGATTTACAGGCCGATAATCAATACGACCATCTTGATCAAAATAGAGCGTATGTTTAATCCACTCGTCATCATTACGTTCAGGGTAGTCTTCACGACTGTGAGCACCACGGCTTTCGGTACGTGCTAAAGCTGATTGGGCTGTTGCACATGCCGTAGCCATCAGATTATCAAGTTCAAGTGCTGCCACGCGTTCGGTATTAAATACGTGACTTTTATCCATCAAACTTGCGGCATTCAAACGCTCACGAAGTGCTTGCAAGCGAAGAATACCTTGCTCCATCACTTCACCGGTTCGAAACACACCAAAATCTTCTTGCATCACGCGCTGCATGGCATCACGAATAACTGCTGGGCTCTCACCTGTTTTTGTCGAACGTTCCCAACGTGTGTAACGCGCAAGTGAAGCATCAATCGCTTCATCACTCACATCGACTAATTCAGGTAATTCGTTCGACTTCCACATTTGCTCAATATGAAGACCTGCCGCACGACCAAACACCACCAAATCAAGTAACGAGTTGCCACCTAAACGATTGGCGCCATGCACCGATACACACGCACATTCGCCCACAGCATATAAACCATCAACAACTTTATCTTTACCTTTGTGATGCGTGACAACTTGAGCATGAATATTCGTTGGAATACCACCCATACTATAATGACAGGTTGGTACCACTGGAATCGCATCCACAATCGGATCAACACCCGCAAACGTTTTAGATAACTCACGAATACCTGGCAGACGTGATTTAATTAAATCAGCACCTAAATGATCCAGTTTTAATTTAACGTGAGGAACACCGTCAGGATCAAAGCCTTTGCCCGCCCGAATCTCAAGTGCAATCGAACGCGCCACCACATCACGTGAGGCCAAATCTTTTACATGCGGAGCATAACGCTCCATGAAACGTTCGCCGTCTTTATTGATTAAATAACCACCTTCACCTCGACACCCTTCGGTCACAAGCACGCCTGCTCCTGCAATCCCCGTTGGATGAAACTGCCACATTTCCATGTCTTGGAGCGGTATGCCCGCACGTGCAGCCATACCAAATCCGTCACCGGTATTAATATGTGCATTCGTGGTTGATTGATAAATACGGCCTGCACCACCTGTCGCCAAAATACAAACCCGCGCTTGAAAGAAAACAACCTCGCCTGTTTCCATACAAAACGCCGTGGTTCCAACCACACGCCCGTCAGCATCATGAACCAAGTCTAACGCAAACCATTCACTAAAAATTTGTGTTTTTGCTTGAATATTTTGCTGATACAGCGTATGCAATAACGCATGGCCCGTACGATCGGCCGCAGCACACGTACGTGCCGCTTGCTCACCACCAAAATTTTTGGATTGACCACCGAACGGACGTTGATAAATTTTACCGTTATCCATGCGAGAAAAAGGCAAGCCCATATGTTCAAGCTCATACACCGCCTGCGGACCTTCTTTACACAAATATTCAATGCAATCTTGGTCACCAATGTAGTCGGCACCTTTCACGGTATCGTACATGTGCCAACGCCAGTCATCTTCATCTGCATTCCCAAGCGCCGACGTAATCCCGCCCTGAGCCGAAACTGTATGCGAACGCGTTGGAAAAACCTTCGATAATAACGCGACGTTTAAGCCCGAGTTTGCCAATTGCAGTGCTGCACGCATACCCGCGCCACCTGCTCCAATAATTACCGCATCAAATGTCTTTCGTGCCACAGTCATCGTTATTGTCCCCAAATCATCATGAAGCCCGCAATCAATTGGCTAAGCAACACAAACATCACCAGTCCTTGAACCGTCAGTCTCAAACCTGTATTTTTAATATAATCCGTTGTTACCGTCCAAAGCCCAATCCAAGCATGAAATAGCAACGTAAATAACGCAAGTGCAGTTGTTATCTGAAACCATGGTGTTTGAAACAAAGCCGTCCACGTCTCGTATGTCCATGGTGAAGATTTGCCCCAGACCACAAAAAACAAGCCCGTATACATAGCCAAATAAATAGCGGTGACTCGCTGAACCAACCAATCTTTCAGGCCATTCCCGGTTAAACTCGTTACACTAGTGACCATAAATATGCTCCAAAAAGAAGGGTTCCAACAACAGAAAGACCAATAACCACAAACGAACTTCGACGTGCAGCAACGAGTGTCTCACCCAATCCCATATCCATAAGCAGATGCCTAACACCAGCAAACAAATGATAGATTAACGCAGACGTGAACGCCAAAATAACAAGCTTGTACCACACACACGTCGTCATGAGCAGATGAAGATGCTCAAACGACGCAGCAGACGTAAGCGATAAATTCAAAATATAAAGCATCATAGGTAATAACAGAAACAGACCGATTCCTGAAATACGGTGTAAAATTGACACAATGGCCATAGGGGGGAACTTCAAACTGCCCAAATTTAGATTAATTGGTCGCTGATGATTCACAAGTCACGCCTTCTTAATGAGAAACAACCTGCAGTATAGCACCCTGTCTTCAAAAAGTTGACCCTTTAACCTCCAATCATTGTCGAATTTATTGCAGTTGAATGACGATACGTATCGCGCGGCGTTTCTGTGGGGTAACCATAACCTCGCTCAGATATACGTTTAACGTTCTGAAGATATTTTTCACCCCATGGACCGGGATCAAAATTGGTGACAACCACGTTATATTTTAAATTAATAATCGACTCAAAAGCTTTACGTTGCGCATATTCATGCCCGCCAAAAGCAACCTGAACCTCGGCTTCTTCGCTAATACCTTCGTTTTTTATACGCTGCACTAAAACCGCAATCATTTTTTCAATCGTAAAATACAACTTACACATCGAAAATCCAGCCGTATAAAAATCTTCACCTTTGGATGTACTCAGCTGATCCCCATAATCTGTAATCGAATACACATATTCAAGTTGATTTGAATCAGCTAACTTTTCTGGGACAATAATTTTAGCGGGTGAAAACCGCGGAAGCACCGGATGCGTCACATAAAGATGGAAGTCAGCACACTGCCACCATAGTAAGGCGACGATTTCTATTTGAGATAAAAAATCAAAATCATCACCGTCCATCAGCGCTTGACGCTGTGCCTCTAACGTTTGAATCAGTGTTTCATCTGAAAGATGATGCTCTGTATGCTCGTCGGTCATCAAGGCCACCTTTATGTATCATAATATAGAACATCTTAGCTGAAATATCACACGAGTAACAAGCAACTAAAACGGAATGACTAAGTCATCATCCATCGCTTGCAGTTGTGTTTTAAACAACGCTTGGATTTCACTCAAACTTCCAGCACTCTCCGCTTCAAAACGTGCGACCAAACAAGGCGTTGTATTTGAGGCTCGAATCAATCCCCATCCGTGTGGAAACTCAACGCGTAAGCCATCAATCACAATTAAATCAGCATCAGGGAACGCAGCTTCGGCTGTAAAACGCGTCATAAAATCAAATTTTTTGGCGTCAAAAATAGGAATCTTAATTTCAGGCGTGTTGACACTGTTTGGAATCGCATCAAATACCTCACCCACCGATCGCTCGGTAGCACTCACAATTTCAAGCAGTCGAGCCGCACTGTAAAGCGCATCATCAAAACCATACCAACGGTTTTTAAAGAAAATATGCCCACTCATTTCGCCAGCCAGCGCCGCTTGTGTTTTTTTCATGACACTTTTAACAATCGAGTGTCCAGTTGGACACATGTTCGCAACACCACCCGACGCTTGAATCACCGATGCCAAATGACTTGAACACTTCACGTCATATACAATCGTTGCTCCAGGTTCAGCTGCTAAGACTTGCTTTGCAAACAACATCATCAAACGATCGGGCCAGATAATATCGCCCTGATTCGTGACCACACCTAAACGGTCGGCATCGCCATCAAACGCTAAACCAAGATCGGCTTGATGCAAAGCAACTGCAGCTTTTAAATCCATTAGATTTTCTTCAACCGTTGGATCGGGATGATGATTAGGAAAGTTACCATCCACATCACAATACAACTCGATAACAGTACAACCTAATTGCCTTAAAACATTCGGAATGATCGGCCCAGCAATACCATTACCGCAATCAACCACCACACGCATTGGCCGAGCTAATTTAATATCACCCACAATACGCTGAATATAATCATCAAGAATAGCTAACGGCATCTCCTGCCCTTTGCCTTGGATAATTTTTTCTTGAAGTACCAGCTGATGCAAAGCCTGAATATCTTCAGCCACCAATGTTTTCCCAGCCAACACCATTTTGATGCCGTTATAATCCCCGGGGTTATGGCTACCTGTCACCATTAGACCACTATCTATACCTGATGTTTGCGTTCCATAATACATCACAGGCGTTGGTACTTCGCCTAAATCAAACACATCGATGCCGCTATCAAGTAAACCTTGCTTTAAAGCTTGTGTAAGAGCGGGACTACTCAAACGCCCATCTCGAGCAATGCAGATACCCGTGCGATCAAGCGCATGCAGTTGATACGCAATCGCTTGCGCTATCATATAGAAGGCATGTTCGTCTAATTCTGGACCAATCACACCCCGAACGTCGTATGCTCTAAAAACTGTGCTTGGAATATCGCGACGCGTGTATGTTTTAAGCGCTTCCATATGATTAATTTCTCCCTGAACTTCCAAAACCACCTTCGCCACGATCCGTCTCATCAAATGCTTCGACAAGTTTAAAATCAGCTCGTACGACAGGTAAAAATACTAATTGTGCGATGCGATCGCCCGGCTCAATCGTAAAATGCTCTTGCCCGCGATTCCAACATGAAATTTTAAGTTCACCCTGATAATCAGAATCAATAAGACCCACCAAATTACCCAGCACAATACCGTGCTTATGACCAAGTCCCGATCGCGGTAAAATAACAGCTGCCAAAGCAGGATCAGCAATATAAACAGATAATCCAGTAGGTAAAAGAACCGTTTCGCCAGCTTTGACTTGCAGTGACTCATCAATACACACACGCAAATCAATCCCAGCCGAACCGGGCGTTGCGTAGGTCGGCATAGGAATACTCTTCCCCACACGGGGATCGAGAATTTTAACTTGAATAGGATGGCTCATACGTCAACTCAGCAATTAAATTGCCGCTATTTTGCAAGCTTACAGCAATAATTGCAACCAATTCTCCGGCCAACCGTACTTTATGTTTTTTAGATAGCGTGTGTTTTTCGGTATGTGTTAATACTGTAACTTCATGATGATCAACATCAAAGCCCAGGCCCTCACCAACCCAGTTAGCTACAATGCAATCCAGTTTTTTCTTAATCAATTTTTCACGAGCATAAGTGATTAAATTTTCTGTTTCAGCGGCAAACCCCATAACAAACCGTGCTTGGTTACTCAACGCAACCGATGCTAAAATATCAGGATTTTGCTTTAACTCAAGTACAATCTTATCGCTGACTTGTTTTTTTATTTTTGTTTCTGACGGCGCGTCGATTGCATAATCAGATACCGCTGCAGCGCCAATAAAAACACATCCAGGCTCGAGCGCATTCATCACGGATTGAAGCATTTCAGACGCTGTTTTGACGCGTTTTAATAATACACCCTCGGGTGGTGTTAAAGCTGAGGGTCCTGTAATTAAGATAACCTCGGCACCTGCAACACGTGCGGCCTCCGCCAGAGCATATCCCATTTTACCTGAGCTGTTATTACTCAAATAACGCACGGGATCAATCGCCTCTCGTGTCGGTCCAGCGGTAATAACAACACGTTGCCCCGTAAGTAAACCATGTACATTTTGCAATCGCAATGCATTAATAATAGAGTGAACTTCAAACATTCGCCCTAGGCCTTCATCACCACAGGCTTGTACACCGTCACCCGGGCCTATGATGAATGCACCGCGATCACGTAATGTTTTGATATTGGCGTGCGTTGCGGGATGATGCCACATGCTTTGGTTCATCGCAGGACATATCATCAACGGTATTTTAAGCACCAGTGCTAGTGTCGAAAGCAAATCGTCGGCTATGCCGTGCGCAAGCTTTGCTATCGTATTGGCCGTTGCAGGCGCTATCACGCAATAGTCAGCCCAACGTGCAAGCTCAATATGCCCCATCGCTTGTTCTGCCGCTTCATCAAACAATGCGGTGCGTACGGGACGACCACTGAGCGCTTGCAGCGTCATGGGCGTTACAAAGGCCTCGGCGGATGCGGTCATCACCACCTGAACCTCGGCGCCCAGTTGCGTTAATTCACGCACGAGTTGAGTGATTTTATAAGCGGCTATACCACCACAAACACCCAATAATATTCGTTTGTTTTTAAAATCTTGCATGTCTTTGCCTTATTTGCCGTGTTTATCAGCCCAATGCCAAGCGGGTTCATCTAAAATCCCCTGGTTTATTACGTGGGTTTCTCCCCATTCTTTTTCTAAGCTTAGCGAATGACATATCGGCGCTTTCTCAAGCGTCGCGACCAAACGATTCGCATGAGATACAACCCATATTTGTGTTTTTTTCGCCGCACAAATAATCAATCGCCCAAGGGCCGGTAACAAATCTGGATGAAGACTTGTTTCAGGCTCGTTTAAAATCATCAATGGCGGTGGCCTAGGTGTCAAAAGAGCCGCGACCCACAACAAATAACGCAAGGTCCCATCCGATAACTCTAAGCCGGTTAATGGCCTTAACAACCCCTCTTGATGTAATTCTACCGCAAAATGCCCACTTTCTTGAACAAGAATATTGAGTCTGGCTCCAGGAAAGGCATCTGAGATCGCTTGATCTAATGCTTGCTCATCACCAATTTCTCGAATCGTTTGTAGGGCTGCCGCTAAGTCTCGGCCGTCATGATGCAGAACAGGCGTACGTGTCGCGAGTTGTGGAAGCCTCGCCGGAGCCTCCCTGTCCGAGCGAAAATGGTCGTAAAATCGCCAATTTCGAATCTGCTCTCTTAACATCATCACTTCAGGCGCTCGTATTGGATCGGCCATCTGACTAAAAATACTATCAAATGCCGTCGCATGCTGTGTTATCACATCCCATCCTTGATTAGAACGAACTTTTACAACAGGTCCCTCGCGACGAACAAGCGCACTCGCAGGTCGAAAAGTCTGACCCGCCCACATGTGCTCTTGTTTAATTTCGGGATCCAATGCAAACGTTGATGTGGACGGCGGCGGCAGTCCTAATGAAATAGCATAACCAAAATCATCATTTGAAAAACCCAAACGCAAACGTGAATTTGCCTGCTTGGGACCGCCCTGGACTGGCATTTTTCTATGCGTGGCATATTTAGATATTTTTTCTGGGCCGGCCCAAAACGTGGATTCCAAACCGCCTTCGTTTGCCAAAGACTGAATAACCCCGCCTTGTGCTGTTTCCGCTAATAATCTTAAGGCACGATAAACGTTTGATTTTCCACTCGCATTTTGTCCCGTGACAACATTGAGCTGCCCTAACGGAATAACAAAATTACGTAGCGATCGATAATTTCCTATTGCAAGTGTATTAATCATCCATTAACCCTGTAAATTAATAATCATAAGCGATACTCACGTGGCCTATGATAACGCAGCCTCGCCATTACGACCACTATGTTTGATATAACAACACTTAATAGGGTAAAATAAAGAACAAATTTAATAGGAAATACTTACGATGAAGACCTTGCTTAAAACAGTAATAATTATACTAAGCCTACCTTTTAGTTCTGTTTGTATGGCTGAAGGCACAACCACACCATCAGAAAGAGAACATGCTCATCCTGCTGTGACTTTTCAAATCATTCAAAACCAGTTAGATCTCAATAATGACGCCATTGAGTCCGCAAGCATTAATTATCCAAACACGACAACCGACGCCTATACATACGACGTGTGGTTGAAATTAAGTTCTTCAGCTACCGAGCAATTGCACAAGCTCACCCAAGAAAATATAGGTCAGCAGATCAATATTATTTTAAATGGGAACCTTATCTCATCACCCACTATTCAAAGCGCAATAGGAAATCAAATGCTAATTACAGGCTTAACTGAACAACAAGCTATTCAATTTATTCAACGCCTGAATATAAAATAAAGCTTATTTTTTAATCCAACGTCTGTCGATAACGCTTCACGCCAATCAACATCACGACGAGCATAAAGCCCAAAATTGGAATTATTTCACGCCATACATCTAAAAAACCACTGCCTTTAAGTAAAATACCACGAACAATGATCAAAAAATGAGTTAAGGGTAACATATTTCCAATGATCTGAGCCCATTCAGGCATACCTCTAAATGGAAACATAAAACCCGATAATAAAAGTGATGGCAAAAAGAAAAACATAGCACCTTGAACGGCTTGCAGCTGATTTGTTGCCACGGTTGAAAACGTTAAACCCATCGCAAGATTTGCAGCAATAAACGGCAAACACAGCGCAAGTAATAAAAGTACGCTACCTTCCATGGGAACATGAAATAAAAATTTAGCAAATAATAAAATTAAACCTACCTGCATATAACCTACGAGAATATAAGGTACAATTTTTCCGACCATCACTTCAATCGGCCTAAGTGGCGTGGCAAGTAAATTTTCCATGGTGCCCCGTTCAACTTCTCGAGTAATCGCTAAAGCTGTAATAATCACCAAGGTCATGGTTAATACGACACCTAATAATCCTGGGACAATATTATAAGCCGTTATCGCCAGTGGGTTATAAACCGAATGTACCATCGGAATATACGGTGGTGGCTGGGGCTTAAGCTTAGCTAAAACGCCATTAAATTCTTGATTTAACGCTCGATTTGCCAGATCTTTAAAAACATTAACAGCGCCTGATGTTGCTGACGGATCGGTCGCATCTGCCTGCAGTAATAAAACAGGATGAACCCCTCGGACTAAATCTCTAGAAAACGAAGGAGGTATATTAACAATAAATTGAACTTGGGCCGTTTTTAATAAATGGAGGGCCTCTTGCTCTGTTGCAGCAGGGGCAACAAAACGAAAATAGCTGGAATGCTCCATAGCCGACAAAATTTTACGTGTATACATGCTGTTATCTGAACCGACAATTGCCGTGGGTAAATGCCGCGGATTCATGTTGATAGCAAAACCAAATAAAATAAGCTGAATCAAAGGGATACCAACCATCATGCCAAACGTCGCCTTATCTCGGCGCATTTGCATAAATTCTTTTGCCATAATCGCTTTTAGACGACATCCCCAAAGAAGATTCATCCTAATTCACCTTGCGTTTGTTCAACTAAACTAATAAATGCATCTTCAAGCGTAGGTGTTATCGGTTTCCATGTAATCGTTGTTGTTTTGGCAAGTTCGGCAAGACCTGATTCTATCAATATCTTATTAAGGCCTGAGATATGTATATGACGACCAAACAAAGCCGCTTGTTCCACACCTTGAATATGTTTTATTTTTTGAAGTATATGCGTGGTTAATTCGCCCTGAACTTCCCACGTATTTAATTTCGTTGCATCAATAACATCAGCCACGGTGCCCGTGACCATTAAATCGCCGTAGGCAAGGTAGGCCAAACGCGTACAGCGCTCAGCTTCATCCATATAATGCGTCGACATCAACGTCGTGACGCCTTGTTCGCTCAAGGCATGGATGGTATCCCAAAATTCTCGACGTGCGATGGGATCGATACCTGCAGTAGGTTCATCGAGTAACAATAATGCAGGTTCATGCAATAAGCATGCGGCTAAAGCGACGCGCTGCTTCCATCCCCCTGAAAGCTGGCCAGTTAATTGCTTTCTACGCCCATGCAAGTTCATTTGATCCATAACACGCATGACCGCGTGTTTTTGTTTATTAACCTCATAAACATCAGCAATAAAATTTAAGTTTTCTTCAATGCTTAAGTCCGTGTACAAGCTGTATTTTTGTGTCATGTAGCCAACATGCTGCTTAATTTGTCTCGACTGCGTTAAAATATCATAGCCCATACACGTACCTGTACCTGCATCAGGTACAAGCAAACCACATAACATACGAATCGTCGTGGTTTTACCACTTCCGTTAGGGCCTAAAAAACCAAAAACTTCACCTCGTTTTACCTGTAAATCTAATTCACGTACGGCGACATGATCACCAAAAGATTTACGAAGAGCGCGTACCTCGATAATCATATTATTGGTCATGTTTAAACCCAGTAATCGTGACTGGTTGCCCTGGCTTAAACATGCTTGGTTGTACCGGTTTTGCTCTAATACGAAAAACTAGTTTATTATAATTATCACGACTATAAACTAAAGGTGGTACATACTCGGCTTCCCGAGCAATATAATCAATCCTCGCTTCATGACGCGCATCACAGCCTGAACACGTAAAATATACAATTTGGTTGAGCTGAAGTTTCGACAACATCGATACAGGTACAAAAAACTCGATAAAAATATTTTTTGGTAAAAGCAACGACAGAACCGGCGCGCCTGCAGTAACCCACTCGCCTTCACGATAATAAATATCAAAAATATTACCATCACCGGTAGCATGGCCTGTTTTTTTTGAAAGTTGCCATTTTATAATTTTAATTTTTTCTAAAAGAAATTTAACACGTGTTTTCTTCTCTTCGATGATATTTTTTCGCGCACCAAGTTTCAACAAATCTAATTCTGATTCACGCTGAGACTTTAACGCTTCTAACTCAACTAAATACTCTCGAGCTTCATCTGCCTGGTCCAAGTTGCCTGCTTTTTTTTGATAAAGAAGTTTATACCGTTCTTGACGTAATTTAGCTAATCGTAAACGTGCATCCACTTGCTCAACCTGCGCTTTACCTACTTCAATTTCAGGGTGTCTTTTTGGACTTTCTTGATCTTTTAAAGCAAAATCACTTTCTTTTAAAAGTAATTTTTCTGCTTCGAGCTCTAACGCTTCTGGATTTGAATCGAGCTTAAAGACAACATCACCGTGATGAACCTCTGCGCCTCGCTCAAAAGGTAGGCTCACTAATGTTCCAGAAAATGATGCGGTCAAAAATATATTATTCGCTTCAACATAACCTTGAAATGTATTTTCGTGACCGCGATCACATGCCGTAAGCGTGATAAGCAGCAATATGGGTAAATATTTTTTTATTATTATTCTCATACCACAGCGCTTTTTATTTAAATATATGTTTGAGTATATCCTAAATATAAAATTTTAAACAAAAAAAAGCCCCTTAGATTATATAAATCTAAGGGGCT